>ENA-UEQN01000143-UEQN01000143.1-human-gut-metagenome-genome-assembly--contig:-NODE-143-length-70430-cov-10.050972_pt1 | contig 70430 bp, 72 predicted proteins | sample MGYA00242940_ERZ507944 | MGnify/ENA primary metagenome ERZ507944 (study PRJEB26167, sample SAMN06115449) | human gut metagenome | host: Homo sapiens | place: China:Fujian | collected 2015-08-20... | reverse complement strand
CGTTAATGAACGGGATTCGAGAAAGAGTAGATTATATGATTAAACTAACTTTAAACTTAACAAAGATCAAAGCAAACAAGAAATCTGCAACCTAACCCTCCCGCTTTATTCCTGAAAAGAGCAAACAAATAAACTACTTCAGGGCATGTTATATTTTATTGTATCAACTATTAATGCATTTCAATTATGAAAAAATCAATTATTTTATCAGCATTTGTTTTAGCAGCATTGGCTGCAAATGCCCAGACTACCGTACAAGGCAGCAAATTCACAGACAATTGGTCTATAGAACTAAAAACCGGTATTATAACTCCTGTAAGCCACAGCGCTTTCTTCAAGAATGCCCGCCCGGCTTTGGGAATTGAGCTTACCAAGCAACTTACCCCTGTTTTCGGACTGGGAGTTCAAGGCATGGGATATATAAACACTTCGAACAGTAAGACAGCTTTTGATGCCTCAGACCTTAGTTTATTGGGTAAGGTTAACCTGATGAACCTGTTCGCAGGCTATACAGGTACTCCGCGCATATTCGAAGTAGAGGCCGTAGCTGGTGCGGGATGGCTGCACTACTACATGGACGGCCCTGGAGATATGAATTCCTGGTCCAGCCGTTTCGGAATGAACTTCAACTTCAATCTCGGAGAAGCTAAAGCCTGGACGATAGGAGTCAAACCGGCATTGGTATATGATATGCAAGGCGACCACAACCGTAGCCGATTCAATGTAAACAATGCCGCCTTTGAACTAACAGCAGGTGTAGCTTACCACTTTGGTGGTAGCAACGGAAGCCATCACTTTACCTTGGCTAAACTCTATGATCCGGCCGAGATTAGCGACCTGAACAATTCTATCAATAATCTTCGCTCACAAGTGAATGAGAAGAACGGTCAGATCAATATTGACGCACAGAAGATCAGCGCACTACAACAAGAAGTAAACAACTTACAGAACCGGGTAATCCCTGTTGAGACGGTAGTGGAGACCAGCCGTATTCCGGAATCCATCATTACTTTCAGACAAGGTAGATCTACAGTCGATGCCTCTCAGTTGCCAAATGTGGAACGTGTGGCTTCTTACATGAAGAAATACGCAAATACAACAGTGGTGATTAAAGGCTACGCTTCACCGGAAGGTAGTGCTGAAGTCAATGCAAGAATAGCTAAAGCACGTGCCGAAGCCGTAAAGACAATCTTGGTCAATAAGTATAAAATCAGCCCGTCACGTATTACTGCCGAAGGTCAGGGAGTGGGTGACATGTTCACAGAACCAGACTGGAACCGGGTTAGTATCTGCTCTATTATTGAAGATGCCAAATAAACAAGGCTAAAAAAATAGAGTAAATTCATGTAATGTAAGGGTTATCTTCTTGAAGAGGATAACCCTTTTTATTATGACATTACAGTCAGCCAGCGATTAATATTGCGTTTCTCAGCACTGAATTCCACACCAAGTTTTATCACTTCCCGTCCATCAGCCTGATAAGGTATCAAATAATCTTTCTCATCAATTTGCTTCAACGCAGCCTCCGCAGTATCATGCAGTTTAAATTCGAAGACGTAAATGTATTGAGGAGTTTTCACTACAGCATCTGCACGCCCTCTGGCACTTTGTACTTCAACTTGAGTAAACTGTCCCATCAATTTAAAAACAAGATAGAATACAACTTGATAGTGACGTTCAGTCTGTTCATTCAGTTCGTAAGGAAAGTCGGCAAAGAAAGCTTGCAAGCGGGTAAGAAAAGCATCATAATCACCACTCTCCAGTTCGTTGACAAATTTACCGATATAAAACCCCTGATCGTCATTTATCACTCCGGTATAGAACGGCACAAGGAAATTAATAAAACCATAACGTACTTCGTCATTGGGAAATTCCAACAGATAACTACGAAAACGCTCATTAAAGCCTTTGATTGTCAGATAGCCGCTTTGATAAATCAGCGGAATAGGATTATTGGAATCCACCCGATATTCGGAAAATACGGAAGAAGGGGCTTCAATGCCATTGAGCAAAGTACGCAAATCATATTTTGTTTTTTGCAAGATGTGGACGAGGAAAGTCGGAGTACCGGTCTGAAACCAGTAGTTGTCGAACTTATAACCGTCAAATACATTGAGCACACTGAATGGGTTAAAGACACCTTTAGCAAACTCGCAGAAATGATAACCATCATACATAGATTTCATTCTCTGCAGAGTTTCTTCCCAAATCAGCCCATTGGCTTCTGCCAGACATTGAAGTTCCGGAGTAAAAACATCGACTAATTCCTGTTCAGTAATACCGCAAAGTGTGGCATACTGAGGCTTCATGCTGATATCATTTAGCTGATTCAGATCACTGAACACACTGACTTGCGAAAATTTCGTCACTCCCGTAATGAAGACAAAACGCAAATATCGATCGACACTCTTCAACACACCGTAAAAAGCTTTCAGAGTTTTGCGATAATCTTCCAATAACTCGTCATCACCGTCAAGGGCTTGTAACAAAGGTTTGTCGTATTCATCTATCAGGACAACCACACCGCAGCCGGCTTGTTCGCTAGCACGACGGATGATGCCGGAAAAGCGTCCGGAAAGAGTAATTTCGTCAGCACCTTTACCATATTGAAGTTCCCACAGTGTCAGTTGACGACCGAGAATATTATGCAGCCGTTCCAGTGAGTCATACTTTTCCGCATTCAAGTCCAAGTGCAGCACCGGAAACTTCTTCCATTCCGTCTCCAGCTGTTCGATAGCCAGCCCTGTGAACAGTTCTTTTTTTCCTTCAAAGTAAGCCTCGAAAGTAGACAAAAGCAAGCTCTTACCGAAACGACGGGGACGGCTCAGGAAGTAAGGGATTGCTGCAGAAGCTATCTTCCACACAAATTCGGTTTTATCTACATACAGATAGTTACCTTCCCGAATCTTTTCAAACGTCTGTATCCCGATAGGAAGTTTACGCAACTGTGCATTATATACCATTGCCATACACTTTTCTTTTTAGTCGTTCAAAGATAATCATTATTTCCATAGCATCTTTCCCCCGACATATCAAAGTTGGTATTTTTTATCTATTCTATTATTTAAAGTATCCTACAGGATGATTCAGCATAGGAATCTGACTATCTTTCAGTTTTAATACTTTCTTCAACTGAGTGGCATCCATCGAACCTCGTGGCACTGTAGCCAATTTGGCATTAGCACAGAATAAAGAGATATTCTGCGAAACGATACCAACATCCATAGCTCCAACCACCTGATTTTGTGGTTTCTGAGCATCGCCAAAAAGGGAAACATCACTGACCAGTACCAAAGATACCGGAGCCGCTTTTACAAAAGTCTGACCACCTGCAACAGCATCGCGATGATCTCCTTCAGAAACCAGATTTAACTGATGATTTTTCGCATCGTACACATAGCTCCCTTCGGGTAATATCACGTATACATCTACATCCTGCTTATTCAAAGCCGATGGAGCTGTCCGCTTTCCAGACTCCGGACGATTGATTCCGTTAGCAGCCCACAATAAATCCGACAAGTCAGCAAGGCTCAATGCTTTCGAAGCATATTCACGTGTAGACTGACGTTCAGACAATGCTTTCATTACCGTACCGGCACGATTCAAATTGGGCTTGGGTAACTTAACTACCTTATCAGCAGCAGAAGCAGCCACTGAAAGCACTAAACAAACTAACAATAGTTGTACTTTTCTCATAACTGTGGTATTTTAAAAGTTAAGAGGCAAATATACGAAAACTCGCCCACATACGGATGGATTTTACAAGAATAATGCAAACTGCTGGAATTTAAGGGAGATATGTAGGTTTGGACTATATTCCACCATTTAGGGGTTTTACCCTGTTTTGGAAGAGTTAGGAAAAGAAATCGCTACTTATCCGTTGCCGATTTGAGGTTGGAAATGGCACTGAAAAAGGTCTTTTTCTTGCCTCGTTTATTATCCCTGACATCACCGTAAAGAACGTTGTTTTACTCGTATTTTGTGAATACAAAGGTAGCATTTTTTCGCGAAACAGGAAAAATATGCGTTCTGCAAATTACGCGTGGTGCTTCTTTCCATATTCCGCCATATTCGTCATGCCGTTCATTTGCTCGTTATCCTGTAATTTTGTAAACGAATGAATAGGTTATGAATCAAGCGAATGTAAAGGTGTCGTTCTACCTCAAAAAGAGCGAGGCGGATGCCGATGGGATGTGTCCTGTAATGGCAAAGCTGAATGTCGGCAAGTATTCTGAGGCGGCTTTCAGCGCGAAGCTCCGTGTGCCGCAGTCGATGTGGAATTCCGGGCGTGCTTCGGGCAAAAGCGTGAAGGCAAAAGAAATCAACAACCGCCTGGACGAGATACGTGCGATGGCATTGGGAATCTATACGGAATTGTCTGCCGTCCGTGACGGTGTTACCGCCGGGGATGTCAAGGGGCTGTTACTTGGAATGGCAGGAGAACAGGCAACGCTGTTGAGCTATTTCCGTACATTCATCAACAATTTCGCGAAACGTGTGGGTGTAAACCGAACCGAGGGAAGTTTGAGAAGTTATCGGAATGCTTATAATCACGTGGAAAGATTCTTGGCAAAAAAGTACAACTTGTTGGACATCCCGTTTTCTGCATTGAACCGTTCCTTTATAGATGAGTATGACTCGCACCTTCGGACGGAGTGCCATCTTGCGCCGGGAACAATCATCAACCTGACCGTGCATTTGAAAACCATAGTGGGCGAAGCTGTCGCGGACGGTATTATTACCACCTATCCGTTTGCCGGCTATGAGCCTGTACATCCAAAACAGAAAAAGAAGTATCTCACGTCAGAGGAACTGCAACGGATTATGATCACGCCCCTGCACAAGCCACACCTCTATCTCACACGGGATATGTTCCTTTTTTCCTGCTATACCGGCATCCCGTACAGTGACATGAGAAATCTCTCGAAAGAACATCTGTCACTTGCCGATGACGGTACATGGTGGATTAAAAGTTCACGCAAGAAGACCGGGATTGAATTTGAAATTCCCCTGTTGGATTTGCCCTTACGCCTTATAGAGAAATACAGGGATACGGCACCGGACGGCAAGCTGTTTCCGATGTATTGCAACAGCATGATGAATATATATCTGAAAGACATCGCCAGGCTTTGTAACATAAATTGTCCGTTGGTATTTCATGCGGCGAGGCATACCTACGCGACCGAAATCACGCTCGGGCATGGAGTGCCCCTTGAAACCGTCAGCAAGATGTTGGGGCACAGCCGGATTGAAACAACCCAACTTTACGCCAAAGTTACCGATGACAAGATAAACGCCGACACACGGGTACTGAACGAAAGAATCGCGGAACAGTTCTCTGTTGTCATTTGATGAACAATTAACAAATTGACGATATGAAGAAAGAAATGGAAAATACGGACAGGAATAAGAAACATCGCAGCACATTCGCGATACTGTTTTATATCAACCGCACCAAAATACGCAAGGACGGGACGTGCCAGTTATTGTGCAAGGTAAGCATCGATGCCGAATGGGAACAGATAGGCACGAAAGTGTCTGTCAATCCAAGTATCTGGAATCCGGAAAAAGGGCGGGCTGACGGACGAAGCGAGAATGCCGTTGTCGTGAACCGCGCCATTGATGAACTGACGAAAGAGATAACCGGGCATTACAACAACATCAAGAACAGTTTAGGCTTCATCACGGCGGAACTGGTGAAGAATGCCGTGATGGGTATCGGACAGAAGCCGCTTACCCTATTGGCTCTGTTCAGGGAACATAATGAAGAATTTGAGAAACGTATCGGGTTGGACCGTATAAAGGAAACCCACGATTCTTACTTGAGGTCTTATAAGCATCTGGCCGCTTTCATAAAGGAAAAGAAGGGCGTGGAAGATGTTACGCTGCGTAGTCTTGACAAGGTTTTCTATGATGACTTTGAGCTTTTTCTTTGCAAGGACTGCGGTATGAAACCCAAGACCGTCCATGAACATCTGTACCGTCTGAAGAAGATGACCCGTCGGGCGGTGAGCCAGGGAACGCTCCGCCGCGATCCATACTGCCGCCTCCATCCCGAATTGCCACGCAGGAAGAGCCGTCACATGAAATTGGAAGACCTGAAGAAACTCATGGAAACTCCCGTGGAGAAGCCACAACTACAGTTCGTGAGAGATATGTTCATCTTCTCGACTTTCACCGGGCTGGCTTATGCAGACTTGAAAAGGTTGAGGACAAGTGACATTACACAAGCCGAGGACGGCTCCTGGTGGATTCACATACGTCGACAAAAGACAGATACGCTTTCCTCCGTCCGCCTGTTGGATATACCTTTGCGGATTGTTGAAAAATACAGAGACCAAAGAAAAGGAAACAAGGTGTTCAATGTTTATGTTCGGAGTTACTTTATCATGCTGACACGTGAGTTGGGGAATGTGTACGGTTTCGACTTGACATTCCACCAGGCGAGGCATAATTTCGGAACCCATGTCACGCTCTCGCTCGGTGTCCCGATAGAAACGGTCAGCCGCATGATGGGACACATGTCGATTACCACCACACAACTTTACGCGCAGGTGACGGACAAGAAGGTGGATGAGGACATGAAGATTTTGAAGGCAAATGGGTTCAGCGGTACAACCGAACTTTGCGAAGAGGACTTTACTGCCGGAAAAAACAGAAAAAGGATAGTGCACGCTACATGAAAGCAAGAACGGAGAAACGCATGTCCCATCGACAAGCCGTTTTCTCCGTTTCTTCTTATACCCAGCGCATATCTTCCTTGCATCGTTTATAGGCATCCTCCAATATTTTTTGGATATCAGACTCCTTATAGAGAGCCTTGCCTTGCACGAGGTAATAAGGGACCACACCGAGAGTACGGTATTCCTGTAATGTCCGTCTGCTGACCCTCAGTATTTTGGAGAGCTCCTCATCTGTCAGAAAGCGTTCGCCGTGAAATACGGATCGAGGGGAATCCTCCATTGACGCTATTAGCCTTTCCATATTCTCAAGTCCCTGGAACAGGACATCCACGCGTGGGTCTTTTCGCTCTAAAAAATGGTAGCTCATAATTCTCTTTTTAAGTGGTGATAATTCGATTCCAACAATTTTTGCACGTCTTCGGGCTTGAAGAATATCTTGTGCTTGATACGTGAGAACGGCAGGATTCCCTTGTCGCGGTACACCTGAAGCGTCTTTTTCGATATGCGCAGAATCTCGCATACATCCTGGTTGTCGAGCCAGTTTTTCAAGCCGAAATCCTCTTCCGGACGACATAGCCTGCCTACCTTTTCTTCCAATTTGCAGAACCGTACCCGAAGTTCTTCAAACGTCTGCTTGTCAATACATACAATTTCCATATTCCGTCATTTTTGAGTTAAACATTCGTCCTGTTCTTTAATTTGGCAGGCATTGACTTTCCTTTTTGTTTGAGGAAGTCTTCTATCTCGGAGGCTTTGTAGTAGGTTCTCCCGTCAATCATGTAATAAGCGACGAGTTTCTTCTGACGGTAACGTGCCAACGTGCGTTTGGTGATGCCGAGCAACTGGCAAAGGTCGTAGTTGTCCAAAAGCGTGTCGCCTTCCAGACACTCCTTCAGTTTGTTCATCCGTTCCAGTGTACGGTCTATTTTGTCGAACCTCTCCATTATCTGATGAAGCATCATCTGAAAGGTCTCACGATCTATCTGTATCATAATTATAATCTGCTTTTAAGTGTAAATTATTGATTGATTACACCTTGTTGCGCAACAGGTTATATAATGATATAGGCCAACGGTGTACCAAAGGCACGACATTTCACGGGATGACATAGGCATTCCGTTGAGATACAGAGAAATAAAAAATATAGTGGTGAAAATTGAGAATATATAAAGTCTTGCAGAATGCAAGGATTTTCGCAAAATGCGACTTACTTCTTGCGAGGTTTACGATAGATAAGGCGGCAAATACCGTTGGAAAAAGAGGCGGTTTTATACAGTTGCCATTGCTGTGTCGGGAAAATATTCAGGATGGAAGTCCCTTGCCCGGCAGAAATCGGCAACAGGTAAACAATCAGTTCATCGACAAGATTATAATGAAAAAGTCCTCGAAGCAATTCCACCGATTCCGGTTCAATGATTTCGGCAAGGTAGATAAATGAATCGTCTTTCCTGTCTTTTTCACACAGCAGGTCTAAAATGGAATGGGGCAATATAAAGGCAGAGCAGCGGTTGTGCCAATAAGGGAAACCCTGTTTGTCGGTTCTTATCCAAGACATAAGCGTATCGGCAGTTTCCGGAAGGAAACCGTTTAATGTTATCGCCGTTACAACTTGAATTCTTGCCATAGCTTCCATTCTTTTTTCAACCGGAAGACACAAAAAAGAAGCGTGCAATACACGCTATCTCTAATGGAGGCTCTGGAATGCCCTTAACAGGAATAGGTGAATGCACGCTATGCCAAGGCATAGCATAAGCAATCACGCAATAGTTCCTGTTAATGTTAATTTTCCAGATTCCCATTAGGACGCTTGCGGTCTTATGTCTATATATAAACGGCAATTGCCTCATAGACAGTATGCCGCATTTTTCGTTATTTAAATGCAAAAGTACACATATTCCGTGATATTTCCGCATTTTTCGATTACCAAATTCATTTCAGCCCATATTTCTTCATTTTCCGGTATAGTGTTGCCGGATTGATATTTAATATTTTAGCTGCCTGTTCTCTGTGCCCGTTACAGGCTTTGAGTGCATTGACAATGCTCTCTTTCTCCAGAGATTCATCTTTTAACGGCAGGATTGCTGCTTTTGAGCCAGAGTTCTCCATAGGCCGGCTAAATTCGATATCCAACCCTTCCACATCCAGCATCGGTGTTTCCGCGACCAACACGGCACGCTTGATACGGTTTTGCAGTTCACGCACGTTACCCGGCCATGGATAAGCGAGCATCCGGTGAATGGCATCCTCTGTAAATCCTTGCGTTTCCCGTTTCAGTTCTTTCGAATAGCGTTCCCTGAAAAACTCTGCCAAAGGGATGATGTCCTCCGCACATTCCGCCAGTGATGGTTGTCTGATTTCAAATTCATTCAGACGGTGGTAGAGGTCTTCCCTGAACCGTCCTTCCTTGATGGCTTGTTGCAGGTCTTCATTGGTGGCGGCAATCACTCGGACATCCGCTGTCCGTTCCTTGCCGCTGCCTATCGGGGTATAAACGTTCTCTTGCAATACCCGAAGCAGCAGGGATTGGATTTCGTATGACATGGTGCCAATCTCATCCAAGAATAATGTGCCTCCTTTTGCCATATCGAAATAACCGGTTTTCGCCGTATCTGCCCCGGTAAATGCCCCTTTCTCATGACCGAAGAACAGCGAGGCGGCCAGTTCACGAGGTAATGCCCCGCAGTTCACGGCAACGAAAGGTGTATTCCAACGCTCGCTGTTGCCATGGATGGTTTGCGCTATCGATTCCTTTCCTGTTCCGTTGGCTCCGAGTATCATTACGGACATGTCGGATGGGGCAACCAGCTTGGCGAATTTCTCCACTTGCAGTATTCCGGGGCTTGTGCGATGGAATAATACCTTCTCTTTCTTCCGCACAGTGGCTATCGGTCGGAACACTTCTTCTGCCAGTTCCAGCAGATGTTCCCTATGCACCGGTTTGGGCAGGTAATCTATGGCTCCCAATTTGATGGTACGCACCACATCCGGCACGGATACATATTCGGTGGTGATGATAAACGGCGTGTCGTTTTTCTCTTTACGCAACCACTCCAAAAGGGAAATCCCGTCCCCTTCCGGCAAGCGCACATCCGAAAGTATCAGGTCGAATCGTGTCTTGCGTATCAATGCGCGGGCTATCGGCTCGCTCATGGCTGTCATCGTATCATAGCCGGCTTGGGAGAACCAGTCTTTCTGCATTTGTGACAAGCTCATGTTGTCTTCAACTATCAGTATTTTCCGTTTCATTCGTTTGTCTTTTTATTTCGTCCTCCGCTTCCGCGATAAGCGTGGAGATGTAATCTATTATCTGCCGGGTATATTCTTTAACGACAGTGTCATCTTGTGAGCCGTCTTTTAACAGGGTACGGTATGCCATTAACCGGTCGCCTGTATGCAATAAATCCCATGACGGCTGCATGCGGTGTGCTGTTTCACGCATTTTCATCCGGTCACTCTTTTTTATGGCACTTTCGAGTTCATCCCTGTCTTTTTCCGATTGGGCGATGAAAGAACGGAGCAGTTTTACACCGTCGCTGACTTCTGATAACATTGTGCTGAAATCAACGCTATGCCGCCCGTCATCTGTCTGTTGCTTTTTTATGCCGGAAATAAGGCTGAGCAGTTCCGAAGACGAGAATGGCTTATAGATGCAATCGGTAAAGCCTGTGTTCAAAAATGCTTCCTCATCCCGATCTCCACGTGCAGTCATGGCAACGACAGGTATTGTGCGGGAGTTTCCTATATTTGAGTTGCGTAGCAAGGTCAGTAGTTCAAATCCGTTCGTTCCCGACATTTGTATGTCTGACAACAACAGGTCATAGTCTTGATTGCGCATCGCCTTTACCACTTCTTTGGCAGTCGTGCAAATGGTACAAGTGACCCCGTTGCGTTCCAGCATCTCTTTGACTATATTCAGAAGCATCGGGTCATCGTCAATAGCCAGAATATTTTGAGGAAGGCTGCCGGTGTATGAAGATATGATGTTCTCATCTTCTATCAACTCCTCTGTCGTAGGCAAAGGCAAGGTCACACAGAAAGTACTGCCACTGCCGGATTCACTTGCAACGGTTATCGTTCCACCGAGCAGGTCAACGAGTCCTTTCGTTATCGGCAGGCCCAATCCAAAACCATCGGTATTCGTTTCGGAAGCAAGCCGTTCAAACGGCCGGAATATACGGGACAACATGATTTCATTCATGCCTATTCCGGTATCTTTCACCTCTAAGGATAAGCGTCCATCACCGTAACGGGCATTGAAACTGATTGTGCCGGACTCTGTAAACTTGACGGCGTTGGTCAGCAGGTTGTCTATAATCTGTCCGATACGGTCCATGTCACCGAGAAGTTTCACGTCTGTATTATCGAACCGGTGGTTAAACAGGATGCCCTTGTTGTTTACTATATGAGTGAACCCGGAAACGGTACGCTCCAACAGGTCATTCAGACTGAAAGGAACATCGTTCCGTGTTTCTTTGGCTTCGTTCAGGCGATATACATCCAACAGGTTGTTAAGCAGATGGGTTATATGCTTGCATACTATCCTTATGTTGTTCAGATGATTGTTCCTCTGCTTCTTGTCACGGGTGTCCATGGCTAACTCTGCACTTCCTCCAATAACATTCAGTGGCGCACGGATGTCGTGTGATATGGTCAGGATAATATTCTTACGCATGTCCAGCAGTGAAGCATTCTGTTTTACCGTTTCTTCCAGGCGTTTGCGGTTTTTCTCTTTCTGCCGGATATCCCGTTGGATAATCAAATAAGAGAAGAGTAAAAGTATAATGGCACTAATAACCAGTCCGGTTACAATCATTGTTGATCGCTCATACGATTCTTTGACCTGTATTTCTTTATTCAAAAATGCCTCTTGCGATTGTTCGTCCAAGTCTTGGATTAGTCGTCCTAATTTGCGGTTTAGTTCTCTGTTTTGAATACGCAGGCTGTCCGTATAATTATTTATCTGCTGCTGACGTGAGATTAACTGCTCATTCAAGGAATGAAGCGAATTGGATGAAACAGGAATTTGTACGGTTTCTTTTGCACCAAAGAATCCTGCAATGCCTTTCTTCTTGCGGGTTACAATGCGGAAGTTTTTTGTCTGTTCAGCAATGGCAGGTTCTTGTTCCTGTAACAGACTGTCCTGCCATTGGAATGCTTGCATGGTATTGAACAGGTGTTTTTCCTTGTTCTCTAATACAAGGCGAAGTGTGTCGATTGGAGCTGACGGAGTATATTCCGTATAATTTTCCTGCAAAAACAACAAGAGGCTATCGACTTTTTGCCGCCGCAACTGATACTTTTGGAAGTCTTCCTCGTCCCATGTAATTGCGGATTCCCCCAATGTGGCAAGAATTGTAATGTGCCGATGAGCGGCATTTATCGTTTGGTTTGCCTCCCGGATTTCGGTTATTTCCTCCTCGATTTTATGTACCCTACCACGCTCATGCAGCATGGTAGCAGCCATACTACTGATGACTGCTATCAATATGATGTAACCTAAAAGTATCCTGTGTTGCAGTAATAATCTCATCTTAGTATGTGGAAAACTCCTTGTGCGTTAATTCAATTTACTTTTCAACAACCACTCATCAAGCAAATCTGCCAATTCAGCATTATTCAAATCCTGCATCAAGAAATGCGTATTGCCATAGATGCCGATTTTAGGAAGTTCTACTAATGTGGCATTTCCTCCATGTCGGTTGATAGCTTCGACGAACTTGCGAGCCATCTGAAGGCGAACGCGCCAATTCTCATCGCCGAGTTTTTTAGAAGGTGTTTCGGGAATGTAATCCCCGAAATAAATAACAACCGGAATTTCCGTAAGCCTATTGAATTGCTCCATCGGAACGGCTGTCCCAGCTACACCGCCGGTCAAGCCGTCGATACGTTCAGGAACTTCGCCTTCAGGAAACACGAATCCTCCCGGCTCATAAGACACGACACCTTTGACCTCTGAATTTTGCATCGCAGACATCCATCCGGGAAACCCTCCGGCGGAATGGGTTATAAGAATATGGTCGCCGATGCGTTTAGCCAATGCTCCGAGTGCGGGAATATCTAGTTGATGATTACTCAAATCGGGTGTCATTTCGCGGAAGAACTGTGAAAGAGATGCCGAATCTTTCGGGAACTGTACGCCCTCATTGTACTCCGGCCATACGCCGATACGCCAGATGTCAAACCAGAACATTTCGTCTGCCACAGGTTTGGCTGTCGTTGTGGCTGATGTCCGTCCTGCCCGTCCACGACCGGGAAGATCGACCACGTAACTACTCCAGCCACGACGTAACATCAATGTGGCGAAACCATCTCTGCCGTCGGGTGTCATTTGCCAGCATACACCCGAACCTCCGTAACCGTGAACATAGACTAACGGTAGTTTTTTACTGTCGGCTGGAATCTGAAAATCTACAAAGGCATGGTCGGCTCGATAGCTTTGTCCGGTTTCTTCCTGCTCCGCCCATCCGACGAACTTACTGTTATCGTATGCTCCCGGTCGCTGGATAATTTGTCCTCCTACCGAAAAATGTCCTTGTTTGGCAATCGTTATATTCTGTGCTCCGACTGTTGCCGCACCTGTCAGCAACAATACCGATAAAATTATTTTTTTCATTGCTTTTTTGTTACTTGGTTCAACACTCCGCGAAGCGGTTCTGAATATGTGCTGCCGAGATTCATTTCCACGATATTCAGCAATGCCGAAAGTTGCTCAGCGGTGATACCGAGATGCAGACAGATACCCATGTGTCCGTAAGCCATAGGTTCTACGCCACCCACACCGGCAAGAATGGATACCGTAGCGAGCTCACGCTCCCGATAGGTCAACAGGTCACGCTCGAAAAGGTCGGCGAACAAATGCTCTTTCAGGAATCGTTCGATGGTCGGAGCGAATACTGCATATCCTGCTTTCGGTGCATCAATCGACGCACCCGATATTTCGGCAAGCACATCGCGTCCACGTTCGTAACTACTATTGTTATCCTTGATTGCGGATGCTTCCCGGCCAACGGGATCATTCATTCCTTTTGCTTTGCGTTCATCCACGACCTGCATAAAAGTTTGGATTGCCCGTAAGCTACGTGGGAATCCGCAATAAGCATAAGCATGAATCAATACTTCGTTTATTTCATTAATGGTCATACCAACTTCCAACGCCTCGGTAAGTGCCGGTTTCAGATGTTCCAAATCTCCTTTTCCCGTATAGGATGCGATTGTGACGATAGCCTGTTCACGGCCAGTCAGCACCTTGTTCGTTTCTGCATAACGATTTTCCGATTCGCTTGTCGCTTTACTATATTGTTCGTCATTCACCGGATCGAGCCATACAGCCGCATTTATCTGCGGGTTGGTCGTAATGGCGATATGCGCAAACCAACTATCCGGTGCTGCCCCATGCCAATGTACCACGTCAGGGGCTATTTCCACGATGTCGCCCGGAAACAACCGCCGTGCGGGCTGTCCTTTCTCCTGATAGTAGCCGATGCCTGCGGTGGCAATCAATAACTGACCGGCTTTATGTGAGTGCCAACTGTTACGACATCCCGGCTCGAAAGTTACATTTGCCATCGGAACATTCAACTCTTTCTGTTCACTCAATGGAGCAAGCCATACTTCACCCGTGAAGTTCGGATTCGGTGACAGCTTTTCGCCAAGTGGATAAGGCTGGCGGAAGTTGTCTGCGGTTTGTGCATAAGTCACAAGGTATGATATAGACAACATGGCTGTAAAAAATGAATTCTTGATTTTCATATTTGCTTCTTATTTGATTATTCACCTAAAGTTCTTGTAAAGGCAAGTGTGGAAAGCTGCCATTTGCCGTTCTCCATTACATAGACTTCCGTAACGATAAAAGGAAAACGTACAGCATTGCCTCCGACTACCGAGTTCAAATGAATTCGGCTATAAACTGTTGCTGTTCCTGCCGCAAACTTCACCTGCACATCATGTATTTCGGCTTTCTTATACCAAATGCCGCCTGTGCGGATGGTATTCAGTTCCTCCTGCTTGCCCCAATAGCCACCCATATGAACGAACTGCGAGTTCTCGTGAAACAATTCTGCCAATTTCTCCACGTTCTTCTCCGACATCCAATTCCACTTGTTGTTGGATAATTCGACTATCGCCTGCTCTTCGGCAGTGAATACTTTCTGATTCTCTTGTGCTTTCGTTCCGACAGACAAGGTCAGGAACATCAATACCGTAATGATCAATGATTTCATATCGCTCTGATTTTTAATTGTTACATATGCAAAGGTAGAGGAGTTGTAAAAAAGTGGCGATACAAAAAAATCGGCAAAAACTGCAATTTTTACCGATTCTTCCTTATATAACTCAATAACTCTCTTTACAAAGTGAGATTCTAAAAGATATAATCAGGTACAAGAAGTTGCATTAGCTTATAGTCATAGTCTTTCTTTACCAGACATTCGTTTCCGAAAATCATCGTATAACCGGTTTCACGTGTGAAGACCGGCCAATCAGGAATATCCCGATGATTCGGATTGCCGTATCTTGCGAAGTTTATCCATGCACGGCTCATGCGGTCTGCAAGGATTTCGGCCTGTTCTCCACCAACAGCAGAAGCTTTGGACATGGCAACATTGTTAAATACAAACGGCAGTTCAGAACAATGATAAGACATGGCAAAGCCTCCTTCGAGCGGTGTATCCCATGCGAACATATAATTATAGACGGGTGCGCCGTGCTGGTCGGCTTTCAAACGTGCGGTTTTAAGAGCCGGAGCACGCAACATTGTTTCTACATAGAGTACATCTGCAACCGGACGCTCCGGATACGCCTGTTTGAAAGCGTCCACGACAATCTCTGCCTGATTGCCGAATCGCTCCTTCAACTTTCGATTTACCTTTTCCTGCGACCATGTATTCTTGTTGTCATTTTGGTATTTACTTGCTTGTCCCAACATTCCCATTGTTGTCCATTCCGTCATGGCTGTCCCAATCATTATCGGAATATCCTTTGACTGTGATGAAATGGAATCCACTACGGGTTGGAACGGCAGATAGTCCCCGTCCACAATCGGTGTCCATAGCAATCCGGGATTTCCCCAACTATCGATGCTGCCATACTCCTTTGCTGCCTGTACCATCGCCTTATTACTTGCGGTTTCCAATTCCTTATATGGTACGGTCAGTAGTTTCTTGATTCCATTTTTCCTTATGCCCAGATTATTTAAGGTCAATTCTGCAACACGTCTTCCAATTTTTGTTGTAACATTGGTCATTCCGCAGGCTTCTACCGCACCGCTTTGGATAATTCCCTTGTGAAATAACCCTTTGGCAGCCGGAGTTGTCATTAAGACGATAATCTTAGCACCGCCTCCCGATTGCCCGAACAAGGTGACATTGTCGGGATCTCCACCGAAGACCTCAATGTTGGACTGAATCCATTTTAAGGCAGCGACCATATCCATAGTGCCCACATTACCGGAGTATTTGTACTCTTCTCCATAGGCGGATAAATCCAAAAAACCGAGTACGTTCAGTCTGTGATTGATGGAAACGACCACCACATCGCCTTTTCTGCTCAAATTTGTTCCATCATATACCCGTTGTTCTATTGCCGAACCGGTCTGAAACCCTCCGCCGTGCAACCAAACCATTACAGGGCGTTTTTTGCCGTCATTTATTCCCGGAGTCCATACATTCAAATTCTGGCAAACCTCTCCCTCGACAGCGATTCGCTGGTTCGAGATAAAATCATTCTCGATTGGCATGGGAGCTTGTGGACAGACATGTCCATACTCCGTGAAGGTTCGTATACCGCTCCACGATTCGGGAGCTTCGGGAGGCATGAATCGGGTGGCGTGTGCATAAGGAATACCCTTATAAACATATATTCCCTCCTGTTTTTCACCTTGCGCTTTGCCAGTTGTAAGATTGACAACGGTTTGATTTTCGGCTGGGTGTCGAGGCTCTTGCGCCCTTGCTCCTATCATTGTCAGAAGCAATAATCCTGAAATGAACAATAATTTCATATCGCTCTAATTTTTAATCGTTATACCTGCAAAGGTAGAGGAGATGCAGAAAAGTGGTGATACAAAAAAATCGGTAAAAACTGCGATTTTTACCGATTATGCAAGAGTTGAAAAATAGCTATTCTCTATAATCCGATGGCTTGACACCTAAATTTTGCTGCACATAACGGCTGAAATAAGCAGGCGACGAAAAACCGAACATATCGGAAATCTGGACGAAAGTCAAGGACTTATCGCGGAGCAAACGGGTAATGTCAAGTATCGTATAACGGTTGATCCAATAGTTGGCGGCATATCCGCTTACTTTTTTAGAAACCTCCGACAAATATTTCGATGTAACACACAAGCAATCGGCATAATAGGTTACCTCCCGATGTTCTCGATATGCACCATTCTCCAACATTTTCAGAAAACGGTTCATGATAGAGGCGTTCTGTGTTGAGATGTCACTTTCACCATAAATACGTGCATGGAAATCAAAAAAATCAAGAATGGCTGTTTGCATGGCATTTATCAGCACCTCACGGTAAAAGCGATGTCCCGTGTCTTGAATACGGAGCTCCAGCAAGTCGAAATCGCGGCGACATATAATTTGTTGTTCGGGCGTCAGGTGCATGATAGGATTGAGAAAAAGTGCTAAAGCACCTTTCATACCGTAGTTGCTTTGTGGTGTGCATAACTCTATGAAACCGGGCTTCGCATAAATTATCTTGCATTGAAAATCGTCCGTAGGTTCTATCTTCTCCAACATTTTCCGCTTACGGATGATGGATAAGTCTCCGGGATGCAATTCAAAATCCCGTTCGTTGAAACGGTAACGGCACGTTCCCTTCAAACAAAGTAAATGAGCCAGATATTCCTCTTCGGAATCTGTACTCACAATGCCGAGCCTGTCGGCAACGATTATATCTTTCTGATATTCCATGCCATATATCTTTAATTCCTTAAATACAAAAATAATCATAAATACGGAATAAACTTGCAATCGTACCGACAACGACTGCAAGTTTTACCGTTTTTAACAGTGTTGCCAACGGGTTATCGTATGATATGAATCGTTCGCAACCAACTCTCCACTCCGCCTGTATTTCTTCCGGTCGTTCCGAATCCCTGTAAATGTCTGGAATCAGGGGTAAGTTCCACGATTTTGGCAAGTGTCTCCTCCTTATAAGTCGATGCGTAAGTACAGAACGGGACGATAATCTTGTCCGAAAAATCATATCCCGAACTTTCGAGAAATGACCACACGGCCATCGGTGCGGTATGCCACCAGACGGGGCAACCTACGAATACCACATCGTAGTCGTCAAGATTATCCACCGTACTGCTCAATTCAGGACGGACACCGTTATCCAGTTCCTCACGGGCTACCTCCGTACACTCGTTGTAATCCGTAGGATAGGGATTGACGGTTTCGATACGGAACAGCGTGCCGTCGGTCATATTCGCAATCTCCTCTGCCAAATGTTGCGTATTGCCACCCCAACTGAAATAGGTAATAAGGATTTTGCGATTTGCGTCGTACTCGATTGAATCATATTGATATAATGGAGTATCGGAGCCTTCATCTTTCGAACAGGCAGCCAATGCAACCAATATCACCGACAGGCAGGATAAGAACAATAGTCTATGTTTCATATATTTAGTATTATACATTATTATTCTGTCATGCCGATTTCCCGCAACCAGTTCAATATACCGCTTCTTGAAGTCGCCGTATTGTTGCGTGAAATACTGTAACCGTCAACCATCGTGGCATTCGGTACTAATCCTCTGATGTCCTCCAAAGTTCCCGACCATCCGCTTCCGCCATGCGTGGAGAAAGGAATAACCGTTTTCCCGTTGCAGTCGAATTTGTCGAAGAAAGAGTACATTGCCATCGGCATCTGATACCACCAGATCGGATACCCCACGAAGACCACATCATAATCATCGAAATCGTCTATCTCCGTAGCAAGTGCAGGGTGAATGTCATTTTGGCGTTCATTATCCGCCTGATCCGCCAAATCATCGAAGTTGTCAGGGTAAGGCTGTGCCGTCTGTATGCGTACCATATCACCACCCGTTGCCTCTCGAATTACGGTAGCCACATACTGAACGCTACCGTAGAGATCACCGTCCACAATGACACGGCTTGCAGAGGTTACGGCATCAACCCCGTCCGGAAGTGGCTCGGAAAAATAGGCGACAAGAATCTTATGATTCGTTCCCGGCACAACCTCTTCAATGTCCGTATTACCTCCATCATTATTCGGCTCATCATCCGAACAGGCCACTGCAAAGCAGGCTATAACAGATAATAAGGCCATTGCATAAAATATCTTTTTCATACTCTGCTGTCTTTAATTATTTCAACATCTTTATTTCTTTCAACCATTCTTTGATACCTTTCGTGTTCTTGCTTACTGCACCGAATCCTTTCAGATGTCCGGCAGCCGGTGTCAGCTCTACAATCCTTGCCAAGGTTTCGTCCCGATAAGTCGAAGCGTAAGTACAGAACGGTATTACCGTTTTACCATTGAAGTCATAGCCCTCCGTAAAGGTGTTAATAATCATCGGAGCCGTCCACCACCATACAGGGCAGCCAATGAATATCGTATCATATTGCTCCCAGTCTTCGACTTTCTTTTTGATGGCGGGGCGGGCATCGGCTTCTTTTTCAGCCTTTGCAACCTCGGTGCAAGGTGTGTACTCGGTGGGATAAGGTTTCTCCGGTTCGATGCGGAAAAGCGTACCGCCCGTGAGTGCGGCTATATGTTCCGCTACATGTTGCGTATTGCCTCCCCAACTGAAGTAGGCAATAAGAATTTTCTTTGCCGGTTGTTCATTGACCGGAGCATTTTGTGCATTTGCACCCGCACTGAATAGCAGAACGGCAAGTAAGGCTATAAGTTTTGTTTTCATATCTTTTGTTATTTAATTGTTGGACATTATTTCGGTCATCCAGCGGTCGAAGCTAATCATCCATTCTTCATGGGTGTATCCGAATCCATGCGGCATACCTTCGTATTCGTGTTGCTCGACTTCAACGCCTGCCTCACGCACGGCATCGGCACACGCTTGGAACTGACGGTAAAACGGGTCTCGTGTTCCGTATGCAAAGAATGTGGGCGGGATTTTGGCCGCCTTGAATTTTTCCACATCGGTCGATGCTACGCTCAGACGACCGTAGAAGGCGTAAATCATTCCGATGGTGCAGACATTGGCAGAAACCTCATCGAGTGCATCGGGACGATAGTCGGAAGTGAGTGCCGTACCGTTTACCAGTTCATCGAAATTGAGAGCTTCATCGCCACAAAGGATACCTCCGGCAGAGAATCCTACGGAGGCTATGTCATTCGGATTTATCCCATAATCGGCAGCGTGCCGGCGGACAAAACGGATAGCACGAGCCAAGTCGAGGCTTCCTTCCTCCATCGTATAGGGACGTACACGATAGTTTACGACAAAAGCCTGATAACCGTGACGGGCAAACCATTGTGCGACCGGAGTACCTTCCATCTGGTCGCTGCGGAACTGAAACGCACCGCCTGCGCATACGAGGACGGCACCCTTTACCGTCATGCCTTCCGCAACCGGAAAATAGTTCATATAAGGGCGGAACGATGGCGGGTCTTGATAAGAGCCTTGACTTCCCGTGTAGTTCGTAATCTTCGCCATATTGCCTTCCGGCCACAGATAGATGGTTGATGCCAACGGATTCTGCTCGTCATCCCCACTGGCAGGAGGTGTATCGTCATCCGAACCGGCAAGCGTCGTAAACTGGCGAGACTGACCGTAAACCGTTCCGGCGGAAGTCGTAGCATAAGCCCGGACAAAATAGGTCGTATTTGCCGAAAGCCCTGTTGCATAGCAAGCAAATGAACTTGCATCCCCGGCTCCTACATTGTGGTTATCGGAAACGATCGGGTTGTCGGTTGTCGTCCAACAGATGCCGAACTCCTTTACCGCTTGCGTTTCACCGATAATACGACCGCCAGAAATGGCATTATCAGAGGTTATTGCCGTCACTTCGGCTGTTTCGACGCGAATAGCATTATCGGGTATGGGGCTGTCCGAGCGTTCGTCACATCCTGCTGCTGTGGTAACTGTAAACAGCGACAAGACTGCATAGAGAAATATATGCTGTTTCATAATCAAATGTGTTTACCGAGATTATAGGCTTCATCTTCATATCGGCTACCCTTGACAGCCCCTTTGCGCCCCATTCCGATAGCTTTGACCATACCACGTTCCGTGGGATTTGGCAGGCACATCACGAAACCTCGAAAACCATTGATCGCCCAATCCGCCGTGCTTTCTTCTGGGTCGGCGCAAGCGGTGAGATAGAAAAACTCCTTGTCCTTCATTTCACGATAACGTCCGAAAGTACGGTCAATAAAGGTTTTGAGTTGTCCCGTGATATTCATATAATAAACCGGGCTTGCGAGTACGATTACATCGGCCTGAACCATTTTATCGACCAGCATCGGCACATCGTCTTCCGCTTCATTGGCACGATTGCCCACACGTTGCTCGTCTGCTTCAGAAAAGTAGTCGATGCGGTAGTCGGCAAGAAAAACTTTTTCCACCCGTCCGCCAACTTCTTCCGCACCACGGGCGAAGGCATCGCAAAGCAAGTCCGTATTGCCACCCTTGCGAGGGCTACCAGATATAATCAACACGCTCTTGTTTGTTTTCTGCACGGGCGATATTTCCGAGAAATTAATGTGGTATCGTTCCGCGACCTTATCATTCTGCTTACCTGTGCAAGCGGTCAAAGTTCCTATGAGGAGGCTCACGACCATATAAAAGACTGTCTTTTTCATTGCGTTATGTCTGTTAAAGGTTATTGCCGAAAAACTCAGTCAGCTTTTTCACTGCGCTGTCCACATACTCCGGCACATAGTATGTCTTGATGTGCGTTGCTCCAGGAATGAGGAATAGTTCCTTATTCTGCGTGCCCGTTGCCTTGCTGTAACACTGTTCGGTCATATAGAATGTGTCGGCAATGCTTCCGGCAATCATCAAAAGCGGCTGGCTGATGAGGTACATTCCTTCGCTGGTATCGAAAGCCATCAAGTCCACAAGACTGCTCTTGGTGTAACGGAAAGTTGAGTTAGGATGTGCGTGGCTTTGGAGATAATATCCATAACCGTCACGGTAGAGGTCGAAGGGAAGTTTAGCGGCCTGTTCGGGTGTCACACCACTCATGTCACCCACATATTCCGGATTTGCACCTTCTGCTTCCTTCTGACGTGCGGCACAGGCATCGGCAAGACGCTGCTGCACATCATTTATCTGCGAATCAAGGAAACCATTTCGGCGCACCAGTCCGGAATTGAACATACTGAGCGTGGCTACAGCTTTGAAACGTTTGTCGGTCTGTGCAGCCTTCAGCGTGTAGCCACCACCGCCACAGATACCGAGAATACCGATGCGATTTGCATCCACTCCCGGATACTGCGCCAGAATATCGGCGGCACGGCGGATGTCCTCTATACGATAAGCGGGCTTGTCCGTGTTGCGCGGCTCTCCCTCGCTGGCTCCTTGATAGGCTGCATCGAAGGCGAGGCAGATATAGCCTGCCTCGGCCATACGCTGGCTATACAGCCCGGCAACCTGCTCTTTCACCCCTCCGTTTGGGTGGGCAACAACAAGAACCGGATAGCTTTTCATGGTATCGTACCCTGCCGGGGTATAGACATTGGCCGAAATTTTCAGTCCGTTCAAATTGTAAGCAATGGGATGAATGTTTACTCTTCCCTCTTTGTTTTCCGTGATAGCGTCAGCATAGACCAATCCGAACGGATTGTCATTGTGACTTTTGATTGTTTTAGCGTCCACATAAACGAACGGCTGTTTTTCTTTTATTTCCATATTCTCCTGTGCGCTCAGTGTATTGCATACAGCCATCGTCGTACACAATACGGTTATGATTATCTTTTTCATCTTTAATTTATTTTATTGTTCTACGAATGACAATGCAAAGGTAGGACGAATTCCGTTTTCCCATTTTACACTATTTTCGGTAAGAAGTTCAATTTTTACGGGAAATGTATTTCTCCCAAAATCTGACAGCTTCTTTTTCCCATCCTTCGGCAGTTGTTCCGATTCCCAACCCGAAACCGTGACGCAAATCAGGTAGCAGATGAAACTCTGCATCTATACCCAATGCCTGAAGATTCTCCACCCGTCGGCGCATGGTTGCAGGACTGGCGATTGCATCATCCTCTCCGATAATCACGTATGTAGGTGGGGCATCGGGAGTATATTCTGAATGTCCAGTATATCCCATGATAACAGCTGCCGGACGCTCGTGCGTTGCGTTGATGAATCCTTGTGTGGAGTAAGAGCCGAGATAGGCTGCCATTCTTGCTCCGGCAGAGCCGCCCCACAAGGAGTAGTCATCTGTCGATACCTGCAATTCTTCCGCATGGCGCATGATGAAGTCAATAGCTTGTGCAAGGTCTTCGCACGCTACTTGCGCACCGCCCGTCCGGTACTGGATGGAAAAGGCATTATAGCCCATTTCGCTCAATGCAATAGCAAGCGGAAATCCCTCGTGGATAGCACCGACATAGGAAAAACCACCGCCGGGACAAACGATGGCGAACGGTTTGTCCGGCTCGCCACGAAAGAAAAACAATCCCGTATTGTTCTTGCGTGCATCCGCCTGTTTGTCTTCATCGGAATAAATGTTATAAAAGAGGCGGTTCCCATCCTGAACATAGTCGATCATCGTATTGATGGTTTCCACGGCACGCTCTCCCGTCACATAGTTGTGATATGGTAGCAGGCTTGCCACGTCCGCAAGCGGCATATCGTCGTCATACCTGCGTTCGGCAGGTAGAATGAATTGTCCGAATCCGACGAACGCTTCATGCTCCATCACGTCTTTTACAGTGTTGGAAGTAGTCAGATGCTTGTAAGTATTCTGTCCGTTCGGGAAAAAGAACGGCAGTGCGTTATAGAGGTATTCTGCCGTAGGCCGGAACTCATGGCGTGCGCCGTCTTTTTCGTGAAAGGTGAGGTTGGAGAGTGGAAATACATCCGTAAGCTGTGCCATCGCCTCGACCTGTACCAATGTTTCACGATAGGCCGAATCGTCTGTTCCGCTTGCCGCCCAGATATAAAAACCCGTACCTGCGTATGGGGATTGACGAATGATGCCGGCAAGGTACTCTGCCGTTTCTGCCGGACGATTCATGCCGGCAAATTCTCCCAACGACCAGCAATCGGCACTGACGGGCATGAAGAATTTGAAATAGTCCAGCGTATGCTCTAACGCGTACCACGTCGTTACAGCCCCCATCGAGAAGCCGCCTATGGCACGATGCTCGCGCGAGGATACTAAACCTGCGACGTCCGTACTTTCGGCGTATGTGCGGTAACGGCTTTCCACTATGGGGATAAGGTCGTTTACAAGTTCTTGTGGCAGAGCTTCGCAATACGGATCTGCATCGACATAGCTCGGTGTCGGATCACCGTAGTTGTAACTGGGCGACACCACTATCGTGGGAGCCATATCTCCGTTTTCCGTCATGTGGTCGAGCAACTTGCGCAGCAATCCGTTCTCATCTTGGAAAAACGAAGCTGCCGTGCCGTAATGTCCGTGTACAAAATAAAGCACGTTGTAGCGTCGGTCGGTATGTTCTTCGTAGCCGTAGGGCAAATAGACATAAGCCGTATTTGTGCGCACAGCACCCGTGCCTTCGGCATAATCGTGTGTGTCGTAATCAATACGCACCACTTCTCCCCGTTGTTCCGCTTCCTGTTCGTAATTGACAGGAACGGAATTGGTCTTGTTCATCAGTCCCGTATAGTCATGTGGCCGGTCGGGGGTTTCCGGCTCTTCCTGCTCCTGATCCGGCGGTAAGACCGGTCGGTTTTCTTCACTGTCCGAGCAGGAAGCCAAACACAGACAGCAAAGCAGTATGGTTTGTAACATTATCTTTTTCATTGTGTCAATCCTTATGAAATTCATATCGCATCCACATCACACCGTATTCCCGCTGCGAAGCGGAAAGCAGTTGGAGACGTTGTCCTTGGGCTGGATATTCAGTTGCGCCACCCATATACTCGAAAATGGAGGGAACACCCGAAAGCCCGTCGATACCGGGATAGATAACCAGACTCAATTCGTCTATCAACCCTTCGGCAAGCAGCGCACCATTGAGGATGCCGCCACCCTGTACCGATACGCGACGAATGCCGAACTCACGACCGACAGCCTCAAGTCCTTCCCTAAGATTGGTCGCATCGCTGACGATAATATATGAAATGTGTATTTCACGCAGGTGGGCAAGGTACTCCTCTGTTACATTCTGTCCCACGATGACGAGTATATTGTCCCCTCTCAAAGTTGGGGAAGTAAAATAGATGTCACCTTCCGGGTCAGCAACGATAAACATACGTTCCGAATGGCGTTCGCTGATGAATACGGCAGGCTCATCAGACGATATGGTATGTCCTGCAATACCGAATCGGTAAGTAAATATGGCGCGAATTGTATTTTTTCCGAACATCCATGCATCCGTATTCAGTTCACGACCGATGGCGGCATAGACTTTCAAGAGATCGCCGTGTTCCGCTTCGTAGGGAGCAGTCCAGCGTCCGTCGATCAGTCGTCCATCGACGGAGCTCATGATGTGGCATATTATTTTCGGTTTCATACGCTACTTCTTTATAGGTGAACCTCCGAATACCTCGCTCATCTCCATTGCATCGAGAGCCGTATCAATCGCCTTTACCTCCTCGTCAGTCAGGTGAATATCCGCCGCACCTATGTTCTCTTTCAGCCGGTATAAGTGGCGTGTTCCGGGAATGGGAACGATGGCCGGACGCTTGTTCATCATCCACGCCAGTGAGATTTGCGAGGCCGTGGCCCTATGCTCGTTCGCCAATTGTTCAAGCAAGGAGAAGAGCGCACGGTTCTTCTCGAAACTCTCCGGACGGTACTGCGGCATCGACGCACGGTAGTCGGTCTCGGGGTCAAAAGACGTGTCGGCTGTATAACGGTTGGTCAGCAGGCCGTTGGCAAGCGGCGAATGTGCCACAAAACCGATGCCTAGTTCTTCGACAACGGGCAGTAGCGGCTCATGCCAGCGTGCCATCATCGAGAATCGGTTTTGTATGGCCGTTACCGGACAGACACAGTGGGCACGGCGCAGATATTCTTCCGTTGTTTCCGAGATACCCCAATGCCGGATTTTACCCTCACGAATAAGAGCTGCCATAACCTCCGCTACCGTTTCCGGTTCGATATTCGGATCGATACGGTGCTGATAATAAAGGTCGATGCGGTCGGTTCGCAGACGGCGGAGCGATTCTTCCACCGAATGACGGATGGTTTCGGGGCGTGCATCGGGTATCAGGGCGTGAGGGCCTGCCGCTTCGGGTGTGTCGAAAGTCAAGCCAAATTTTGTGGCGATAACGATATGGTCACGGTAGGGACGCAAGGCTTTCCCCAACAGTTCCTCGTTATCATGCGGACGGTCGGCAGTACCATAGATTTCTGCAGTATCGAAGAAAGTATAACCCATATCCACGGCATCACCGAGAAGTTCCGTCATTTCCCGTTTATCAGCAGGTGCACCATAGGCATGGCTCATGCCCATGCAACCCAAGCCCACTGCGGAAACTCGCAATCCACTTAATCCCAATATTCTGTATTCCATTGTGTTTATAGTTTATAATTCATAATTCGTCAATCCGGTAGTTGCATCTTAAGATACACATCAGCCTTTTCTCCGAGCGGCATGTTGAAAAAACGCTTTTCCTTGTTGAGTGAGCGCATCTGTGCCATCTCCGCATCACTCAATTTGAAATCGAAAATACTGATATTCTCTTTGATATAAGCAGGATTCGTAGCTCCCGGAATTACCGAAAAACCTTCCTGTATATGCCAGCGCAGAATAATTTGCGCCGCACTTTTGCCATGAGCCTCGGCTATTTCAAGAATGGTCGGGTCTTTCAGCAAAGCCCCATTCGACATTGCACCGCCCAAAGGGAACCAGCATTCGACCAAAATACCATACGGTTTTACTTTTTCCCTCATTTCCAACCGTTGTGCATAGGGATGACATTCAATTTGGAGTACAGCGGGTTTTATTCGGGCATTGTCCATAATGGTATGGAACACCTCGTCACTCGCATCAAAATTGCTGATTCCGAGCGCGCGCACTTTACCTGCTTCTACGGCTTTTTCCATATCCTTCCATGCACCTACAAAATCTCCGACAGGCTGATGCACGTATAGCAAGTCTATGTAATCGAGCTGTAAGCGGGACAACATTTTATCTATGGCCTCCAATGTCTTGCCTTCACCGTATTCGGTTGGCCAAAGTTTGCTCGTAATCCATATCTCTTCACGAGGGACACCGCATTCTTTAACGGCTTCCCCGACACCACGCTCGTTCATATAAGCATGAGCCGTATCAATATGCCGATACCCGTTCTTAAATGCCACGAGACAGGCTTGTTTGCAGTCTTCCACGGATGCCATGAAAGTACCGAGTCCGAAGCGTGGCATAAAGATTCCATTATTCAATTGTACCATAGGTACATTGGCGACAGTTACACGGGTGTTTTGCCCGAAAGATGGGGTGTACATAAATGAGAGTAACCCCAAAAACAATACGATAATTTTCTTTTTCATATTTCTTAAAAGTTTCATTTGTTTTTCGACCTCGCAAAATTAGAGGGAACTTTTCAGCAAGACTTTACAAGAAATTCGGTTGAAACTACACTTATTTCGGTTTTGTATAATATAGCAAAACTTTATGCTGTGATACACTCCCTGTCTCTGATATTTGATCCAATTAAGGCATAATAAAGCATGACCAATTCACATATTATGGCAATTATCCACGTCCATTGCCAACTCCCCCATAAATCTGCAAGAACTCCTTGCAAGACAGGGAATACAGCACCACCAAACACTCCCATCATAAACACGCCTGATGCATTGGATGTGTATTGCCCCAATCCTTTGACTGCCAATGTGAATATGCAGCTCCACATGACGGAATGACACAATCCTACCGATACCAACACCCACAAGTTACCGGTGAGAATGGCTACCAATATGAGTATGGTAGCTATAATGGTCATCGCAGCAAGCAAAATACGGGGAGAAACCTGATTAAAAAAGCTGAAAATGAGTCGTCCGATCATCAGGCCTCCCCAGTAAATGGTAGCCAGCAAAGCCGGTATGCCCAAGTCCATCCCCCATAGCATCAAGTGTTTTTGACCGAAGAAAGAAAGTCCATGACCGGATTCTATCAGTTCCATTGCATGAAGATTTACATTAACGCCGACGGCTACTTCTGTTCCACAATAGAAAAAAATTGTAATCACTCCCAATGTCAAATGACGGAAAGACCATATACTGCGTTTCAGTTCCTGCCCTTTCTCTATCCTCGTCCCTTCTATGTCAGGAAGATTCAGTCGGGAAGTAACCAATGTGGTTGTAATGATGCACGCTGCAATCAGCAGGAACGGTATCATCAGTTGGCTCGCCGTTACGTTTTCGAGTGCCACACCGGAAAATATTATTCCCGTGACAAAAAAAGGAGCGACAGTCGTACCGAACGAATTGACGGCACAAACAATATTCATTCGCTGCACCGATTGCGTACCTGGTAAATCATAAGCCGCCACATAAGGATTTATGACCACTTGCAGCAATGCCGCTGAAGTGCCCATCAAATATGAACCGAGCAAAAATATGAAATACCCCATAGGTACGACATCTCCAGAAATCCGCATAGCAATCTCTCCATAATGAACAGCTATCCAAGAAGATAAAGCATACGTCAGCAATCCTGCGACCATGACTGATAGTGCCCGCAGCAGCGTTTTCTTGTATCCGACTGTATTGATCCACTTTCCTCCCAATGAACTGTTGAACAGATAACCGAGGAAGAAAAAGAATGATATAAGGGTTGTCAGTGTATTTCTCAAAGAATCTGCACCAGAAAGAAACGCAACTTTCAAAGGAGATTGAAATTGCCCGTTTACTGTTGTCAGAAAGCCGACGATGAAATAAATGAAAGTCAGAATCACGAACGGCCCAAGGCTGTAGTTCTTTTGTGTATTCATGATACAAGAATTTATAAGATACTTTCAAGTACGCTCATCGCACCATTACTTTTAATCGCATCAACCATTGTCAGATATGATTTTAAGAAAGCATCCGCAGCCATTAAGTCCGTACTTCGGAAAGCTGAAAGCGACAGAAAATCTGTCGGTTCATGGCTGGCTATCAAGTTTACATCTTTCTGTGTCATCCAAGGCTCTGCAATTTCAAACGAGTTTCCCTTATCATCTGTCCTATATTTCAGATAATGTCGATAAGCAGCAATCAGATAGGCCACTCTTGTCAAATCGGCATCGTCCTGTATCATTTTGATGAGATTCGGCATTACATAAATAGGGAACTTGGATATGCCATCGAAACAAAGACGGGCTATCTGGTCGCTCACGGAACGGTTGCCGAAACGCTCTATTAAGGTTTGTTTATATAAGTCCAAATCTATATTGCTCGGAGTCGGGACATACGGAGTGATGTCAATATCCATAAACGTACGGACAAACCGGACAATCCGTTCATCGCGCATGGCATCATCCACTTTGCGGTATCCAGCTAAGAAAGAGGGATAAGAAAGCAACGTATGGGAAGCATTGAGCAAACTGAGTTTCATATTCTCGTAAGCTGTCACGTCATCGGTAAATTCAACACCGACCCGTTCCCAAGCAGGGCGACCGGCGATGAATTTGTCTTCGATTACCCATTGTATGAAATCCTCACAATATACCGGAGCTTCGTCATTTGTCCCGTTCTTGGCATTCAATCGTGCTACATCATCCGGACGGGTGGCAGGCGTAATTCGATCAACCATGCAGTTGGGGAATGTGACGTTTTCTTCCATCCATGCTGCCAGTTTCGTATCTTGCGCTTTTACAAAGGACATGAATGACTTTCGGGCCGTATCGCCATTGTGCTGCAAGTTGTCGCAGGAAAGAATGGTTACAGCACCGTTTCCTGCACTTTTTCTTCTCCTCAATCCTTCAGCGACATAACCGAATATCGTTTGGGGAGTGTGAGGATTTTGCAGGTCATGCCGGACACCTTCATCATTCAAGATGAATTCACCGGTTGATTTTTCAATGTTGTAGCCGCCTTCGGTTATAGTCAATGTTATAATCCGGATATCTTTGTCTGCAATGGCAGAAAGAATGTTCTCCGGATTTTCAAGACTCCAGTCCAAAGACACCAGAGAGCCGATACGATATGTCTTATCTTGCCCATTGCGTCCGCAGACAGTCAGTGTGTACTCGTTGTCTTGCTTTATCAGGGACTTGTACAAATGTTCATCAGTAGGCAACAGCATTGCTCCGTGAATGCCCCAGTGTTGCTGATCGGGATATTCAAGTAACTTGTTTGTGAAAAACTCTTCATGTGCGCGGTGGAAATTACCCACTCCGATGTGCAAAATGCCCGATTTAATCTGTTTCCGGTCATAATTATAAGAGAATACGTCCATAATGGTATTTTTATAAAGTTTATAATGTGAGTTCGTTTATAGTCGGTTTAATAGTTCTGAGGAAATTTCAGGCATTGCTCCTGCCTTTGTACAAACGTATGCGGAAACATCTACCGCTAACTTGTGCGCCTCGTTTATGCTTTTTCCTTTTAGAATCGCCGCAATAAAAGTTGCAGTAAAGGAATCGCCTGCTCCTACCGTATCGGCAATTTTCACTTTTGGGGTTTCGACAAAAGAGACATTTCCCGGAGTAAAGACATAACTGCCATTAACACCACAAGTAAGAATCAGCATTTTCAATTTGTATTTGGCAAGCAGAATCCAACATTTGTCTTGTAAATCAATCCCCGGATATCCGAACAGACGGCTTATAATTACAAGTTCCTCATCGTTTATTTTCAACACATTGCATTGCTTCAATGAATTACATAATATATCTTTGGTATAAAATCCCTGCCTCAAATTGATATCGAAAATCTTATATTGAAAATCACCGTCAGGCATTCTATCAAGAAAGCTATTGATTGTTGTACGCGATATAATATTACGTTGTGCCAATGAGCCGAAACATACGGCGCATGTAGATTCAGCAAGTTGCAGTAATCGGTCTGTGAAAGGAAGATTATCCCATGCAACATTTTCCTTGATGTCATAGCAGGGAACTCCGTTTGCATCTACTTGGACCTGCACGGTTCCTGTCGGATACTCGACCTGCTCTATCAATGTTCCCAACCCCTTGCTCTTGAAATTATCCATAATTTCATATCCCAGTTTATCTTTACCGATGGCACTCACCACTTGGGAACATAATCCGAACTGTGAAACGTGGTAGGCAAAATTTGCCGGAGCACCTCCAATCTTCTTACCGTCGGGAAGTATGTCCCATAATACTTCTCCGATTCCTACTACATAATTTTGTTTGTCCATATATTGAGTTGTTGATTGATATGAGCCTTAAATAATTCCATGTTGCAAAGTTAGAGTGAACTGCTAAGGAATACTTTACAAGAAATTCGGATGAAACTACACTTATTTCGGTTTTTGCATATAAGATATTATGACCTAAAGTCATTTACCGAAAATTTGGTAATTCGAGCCGTATTTTTTGTTCCACCAGAATGAATGGACGTATCTAACTTTGCACTTGGATTGACACGTAAACAATCAACAATTAAATAATGTAAGTATGAAAAAGTATTTGATTTATCTGATGATGGCTGCGGCTATCGTTACGTTCGGTGCTTGTTCACCCAATGAAGACTATGAACCCGAAACGCCGGGAATCGAAACTCCTGAAATGCCCGATGATGGAGAGGACGACACTCCCGAAAATCCCGATGAGCCGGAAAATCCTGAAGAACCGGGCGATGATCCCGATACTCCGAGCGGTGATAGCAAGATTCTGGTTGCCTATTTCAGTTGGGGCGGCACAACCCAACGTATGGCACAGGAAATCGTCCGTCAGACAGGAGCAGACATCTTCCGTATTGAGCCGGTAGTTCCTTATCCTACCGACTACACCGAATGCACGGAGGTGGCGCAGGAAGAAAAGAATAACAATGCCCGTCCCGCCATCGCTGATGAAGTGGAGAACTGGGAGAAATATGATACCGTGTTCATCGGTTGTCCCGTATGGTGGTGGACGACTCCGATGATTATTTGTACCTTTGCTGAAAGCTATGATTTCGACGGAAAGACCGTCGTTCCGTTCTGTACCTACGCTTCAACCTACCGTGACGAAACGCTGGCACGTATCGTAGAACTCACTCCCGATGCCGACCACTTGACAGGCGAAGGATTGACAAGCGGAAGAATCAATGAACAGAACATTTCATCATGGCTCAAAGAGATTGGAGTAATTGAGTAATATATAATCGTAAAGTTATGCACATACTTAAATATATCATTGCAATGGCAGCAATTATAACTATGTCATGCAGCAGTACAGTACAAGCTCAAACAAAAACTGATAATAACATGAAATCGGTAATCGTATATTTCACACATTCCGGCAACACCGAACTTGCAGCCAAGCAGATTGCTGAAGTGACGGGAGCCAGAATGATAAGGCTTTTGCCGGAACAGCCCTATTCGTCAGAAGATGTCAATTGGGTAAACGAGCAATCCCGTTGCACACAGGAGCACCTCAATCAGTCACTTCGACCGGCCATTAAACCGATTGACATTGACTTCGCAAAGGCTGATACGGTGTTTGTCGGTTTTCCCATTTGGTGGCACGAAGAACCGGCTGTAATCCGTACTTTTCTCGACAATTACGGTGAACAACTGAAAGGCAAGGTGATATTTCCTTTCTGCACATCTTACGAAAGCCCTATGTCGGAAGCCGATGCCACGCTAAAGAAAGGTTATCCTGCTTTGAAAATCAGAAAAGGGCTTCGTTTACCTGCTAAATCAGAAGAAATTAAAAAATGGATATTTCAATGAATAAAGTAACATTAAACAACGGCGTCGAAATGCCCCAGATGGGCTACGGCGTCTATCAGGTTTCGCCTGCCGAGTGCGAGTGCTGTGTAAGTGATGCCTTGAAAGTCGGTTATCGGATGATTGACACGGCACAAGCCTATCACAATGAAGAGGGTGTCGGCAATGCCGTGAAGAAAAGCGGTATCGACCGCAAAGAGATTTTTTTGGTCTCGAAAGTATGGATTTCCAACTATGGCTACGAAAAGGCGAAGGCTTCCATAGACGAGAGCCTGCGCAAGTTGCAGACGGACTACATCGACTTGATGCTTCTGCACCAGCCCTTCTGCGACCGTTACGGTGCATACCGGGCGTTGGAAGAGGCATATAAGGAAGGCAAACTGCGGGCGATCGGTGTAAGTAATTTCTATTCCGACCATTTCATCGACATCGCCAGCAACATGGATGTTGTTCCTGCCGTCAATCAGGTGGAAACCCACGTGTTTAACCAACAGATAGAACCGCAAAGAATCATGGAGGAGTTCGGTACGCGCATCATGTCGTGGGGACCGTTTGCTGAAGGTCGCAACAACTTTTTCACAAATCCCTTACTTGCAGAAATCGGTATGAAATACGGCAAAAGCGTAGCACAGGTCGCTCTGCGCTGGTTGATTCAGCGAGGCGTCATCATCATCCCAAAATCCACGCACATCGAACGTATGCGGCAGAATATAGACATCTTCGATTTCGAGCTGACAGCTGAAGATATGGCTTCTATCTCCACGCTCGACACGGGAAAAAGCCTTTTCTTCGATCATCACGATGCGGAAACCACACGAATGTTTATGGACTGGAGGTAATATATGAAAAAGAATTTAGGTAATACTCCCATAGTTGCTCCGTTGCCCGTATTGATAGTGGCAACCTACGATGAACAAGATACACCCAACGCCATGAACGTGGCATGGGGAGGGCAATGCGGTTATCATCATGTCGCGTTGAATCTCGCACTTGGGCATAAAACAACAGAGAATCTGAAACACAAAAAGGCGTTCACGTTAAGTATTGCCAATGTAGAAACATTAGTGCTTTCCGATTATTTCGGCCTTGTTTCCGGACGTAAGGAAAATAAGATTGAAAAGGCTGGGGTACACATTACCCATAGCGAATTTGTCGATGCACCCGTTATCGACGAATATCCTCTGACTCTCGAATGTAAAGTTGTAGAAATGCAAGAGGCGTTGGGAGAAATGCACGTCGTGGGAGAGGTTGTAAATGTGCAAGCGGATGAATCCATATTGAATACACAAGGTAAAGTGGATTTAGGAAAATTACAACCCATTTCGTTTGACTCGGTATTGCGTGCTTACCGTGTACTCGGAGAAGTGGTAGGTAAAGCCTTCAAAGACGGATCAACTCTGTTGTAATGTAAAGGTTTTAATTGGTGTATTAACGTTATAGTAAAAAGGGTTGCTGATTTGGCAACCCTTTTCTTTTCAAAACTGTATTACTTTAATCGTTAGCAATATATATATTGGCTTTATAAAACTGATATTATTATGAATGAAACCTTCATTGTGCTTTATATCATTTATGCTCAAATCATTTCTCATTATATAAAGTTTACACGAATACGGGATTCACCTTCATCGTTCCCAAATTCAGAAACAGCCCGTGATGTTCAATCATTCCATTACGGAACATCTTCCATAAGATATTGCAACCGAGTTGCGCCAACGTGGAGTTAATGAACAAGTCCTGCTTCTCCAACGCCTCCGCCAGGGAGCAACTCGGACCAGAATCCTCCTCTTTCACCCTCGCATATTTCACGAACTTGGTAATGACTTTCAATGAATCGACAGTCTTGTACAGTTCGGAAACGGGTTGTTTTATTTTCTTAGGTACAGTTCCCAATACAACCTGCCCCGTACCTTGCGTGTTCCCGAAATCCATCCAGTAAAGCGGTGTCTCGTAACTACGGTAATTTTGGATGGGTACGGCTTTCAGCACGTTCCACAAGTCGAGCCGTGACTTGATGTTATCGGTACAGGTGATGGTGATGTTTGTCATGTCCTCCCGTTTGGCATCTTTCAGCACGGTCGGAAAAACATCCGGCACGGCTTTCCAATCATTTCCGAAGAAATTGTTGACTCGGGTAACAAGACATTGCGCCTTGTTCAGCCCCAGGTCGGAACAGCCGAAAAGCTGGCGGCCGATGTTGGATTCCGTCACGATGTCCGGGTCATAAAGCGTCACGAACATCCCCGGATGTCCGAGTGCCCGCAGTGTCACATCCAGCCGTGCCAGGCAGGTCAATACCTGCGAGCCGGTTCCTCCCGCACCGATCAGGTTCACCGTGACCGGGTGTTGCGGGTTCAGCAAATAGTTGTCTATGTAGTGTACTCTTTTCATTTCAATATATCTTTCAGCTTCAAGTTATACAAAGGTTTCAGTTCATCGAGATTGAAAGGCTTGTCCTTGGCGGCTTTCGTCACCAGGACAAGGTTGGATCTGGTCGGGTTGCCCCCTCCGCCCAAGTGTGAGAACTCCGTCAGCCAGAACTTCTTTTCCCAATACTCCATCAGGTTCTTGTAGGTCATGTCTTTCGGCCTGTCTATTTTTGCGGAGCCCAGGCAGACGTTCGCCCCTGTCACGTTGAAGAACGGTGCGGCATAAAGTTCCGTCTTTTCCGTCAGCTTCTTGTCCTTGTAGGCATAGATGCCCAACGAGTTTCCACCCGCCACGTAAATGACTCCCGGCAGATTGTACTTCGCGTTCTCCATTTGGAGGGATTCCCGGAAGAACATCATCCGTTTCTGCGGTGGATTGTACCAGATATACCTCTCGCTGCCCTTGCGTGGGTCGCACCATAGCATATTGGACGGAATCCTGCCGTATGGCGTAGTGCTGTGGCTTTCGGAATACCCCCGCACCAGCCCGTTCATGAAATCCACCGTAACGGGCCGGCCTTCTCCCATCCTGCCGTTATCGTCTATGTCCCTTATCTCGATAAAATAGCTATTATCAGAGTCATAAGAGTCGTCTTTCTCGCTTGAATAGGCAATCAGCGCCGCCCGTGGATGGAGCAGCGCCCTCAGTTTTTGAGTAAGTTCATTCGTTTCCAACATAATTCAACTGATTAAAGATATGAATTCGTCCGCCCACCGGAAGAACCGTTCCGGGTAATCATCCATGCTGAACAGTTCTCCGGTATCGGGCGACAGGTCGCGGACAGTCACCGGAGTGATGTCGTAGGTCTCTCTGCTGTAGGAATTGTAATAGTCAACGAGATATTCCGATACGACATCGTTGATGTCATACACGACCCTTATTTGCTGTTGCAGGTACATCGGATGGAAATCCGGGTCTTCCGAGTAGTAGGCGTCATACCCGTATTGCATGATTCCCCGTTCGGGTGTCAGGAACGGAAGCCCCCGTTTCATCGCATCGACCAAAGGCTGTTCAAACCCGTTTCGTGGTTCGTATGCCTCCAGTGCTTTCGGCAGGTTCTTATAGTAGGATTTTGTTTCCACCCGTTTGAGCAGCCTGCCGATTTTTCCCTCCTGATAGGAGTCCAGCAGCTTTATGCGTTCTTTCCGGTCCACCGGATCGCTGTCGTCCTCCTCCGAGAGCATCTCAAACATGAAATCCGCTTCATAGTCATCCCAAAAAGTACAGATGCCGTTGGCTTCCATCAGATTGTGGAGAAACGTGATGGCGATTTTCTTTAAAACCGGATTGAGCGATTCCATGAACTTCACAGGGAAGTAATACAGCATGAAGCTTCCCCATTTGTGGTATTTCCACAGGCGGAAGAAAAGCCTGCCTCTTTCCTGCTCGATATTGACATTGAGCCCATCCCCGACAAGTGCGTCCATCTCATCGTACAGCCTGGCGATGCCTTCCCCTATACTTTTCCCCGGCGTATGCACGGCTTCCCTTTGCAGTAACAGTGCGTACCTGAAATATGAATCACGCAGGAACTCGTAGTTTTCCCGCGTGATTACATTTATCTTTTCACATTCGTAGCCGTCGTAACAATCTACGGTAAGACTCTTCTGCGCCAGCGGTATCAAGGCCGAGCTTAGAAAAGAATTACGGCCCCGCTTGGAGCCGCAATCCGTTCTTCCCTGTTCACGCCGTACCGTACATTCCTCCGTGTCTGGCCGATGATGAGCCTTGCCAGCTGTCTTGACTGTTGTTCGTCCAATGGTACACATGGCTTCTTTTCCTTATTATCCTTTTTCTTGTTGTTTTTCGTCATAATTCCTATCCTTTTGTACCGATGGTAGTCTTGAACTCGTACACGGCTTTGTCATCCTTGATGACAGGACCGTGTACCGTTGCCGTAGTCAGTTCCGGGTAGAAATTGGAGTAGTAGCTCATGACCATTTCGGGACTGTCCGACGGGTTGGGGTCATCGAGCGTTACCATCCCGTTGCCTTTCTTGAATGTGAATGAGCGTGTCATTCCTGTGATTTCGAGTGCCATAATATTGTAATTTTAAACTGTTTGATATTGTGAAACATGATTCTCTAACATGGACTGCGGGAAATCGGGATATTCCTCGTAATCCTCCGGGCGGTAGGTCGGTACATTCTGTCCGGCAGGGTAATGGGGGTACATGTCTTCCGGATTCTGTACGTGCTCCTGCCAATGGTTTTCGGGCTGTCCCATGTATGCAGGCTGTGGAGTCTGTTGTGGTACGGGCTGCTGCCCCATGTACGGCTGCTGTCGCGGTGGCATTGGCGGTTGTGCCGGTCTTTGCGGAGGTTGTTGCGGCGGCCACATGGTCTGTTGCTGTGGTGCTGTCTGTCCCTGTTGCCCGCCGGGTGCTTGTGCGGCCATCGGTCTCTGCGGCTGTGGAGGATATTGCGGTGCAGGTTGCGGTTGTTGTGGCATTGCAGCAGCCGGTTGTGCCTGCGGTGCCGCTCCCTCGTCCATCAGGTCGAACAGGCTGCCCTTGTTCATCGCCTTTGTCTGTTCCGCCACCATTTCGTCAATCTTCTTCTGGTCCTGCGGCTTGGCATAGAGGCGTGCCTGTCCGAGCGCGGCGATGGCATCCTTGTGGTTCTTGGCGGCAATCAGTTCCTCCGCCTTCTTGAAATGCTTCTCATATTTCTCGCGTTTTTCCTTTTCCTCCTTCGTTTCCTTTGACCTGGCTTCCTTTGCCGCCTTGCTTTCGGATGCGGCCTTCTCTGCCTGCGCCTCGAATTGCGCCATGTTGGAAATAAGACCCGCTGCCTTCTGTATCGGCTGTGCGACGGCTTGCAGGAATCCGGCATCCAGTTCCTGCGGCAGTCCGCTTATGGTCAGTGGTACGAGGTGGTTTTGGGCTTCATCTTTCAGCCCGTTTGACTTCGGCAGTGTGGATACTGTCAGTTGTCCGTTCGCTTTGCGGATGACGAGGGTGAGGTCCACGCCTTCGGTCATCATCTGATGGATTGCTGTAAAAAACATAATCTTGATGTATTAAAGGTTATTATTGGAGTTTACATTTCGCTGAATAGTTTTGCCAACAGCCTGTCCCTGTCGGGGTGACGGCATATTTCCAGGATGGGGTTCAACAGGGTGGAAATGTGTACCGGTCCGGTCGTTCCCCGTGGCGGGAACTTGACTGTAGGCTCCGGCACTTCCGTCCTTCTGATTCTTGTCCTCGTTGCGGGCATCGGCATCTGTACCGGTGCCATCGGCGCTCTTGTGATGATTGCTTGATTCATGACTCTTTTATTTTAATTGTGAATATTCGGGCTTTGGCAGCCCGTTGAACTACAAGGGCCCGACGGTAAATGCTTCCGGTAAGGCAAGGTTTTCGGGAAAAATACCGGAACGCAGTGAGGATGATTTTTTCCGAAACCGCAAGGCTTGACCTTGCCGTCCGAAAAGAAGCATTTGCCAACTTTGCCCTGTAGTTTCCGGTATGCCAAGGCTTGTATTCTTCATCCCTTTCTTTTTTGTCCCTTTCTGCATAGTTTCCGGTATCATAAGGTATGGGAAACAAAAAGAGCCGCCCGATAGGACAGCTCCGTTCTGTAAGGTGCTACAGGATATTGTATGGCAAATCTGTTTCATGGCCGGATGTCATATTATCAGAACACCAGAAAGCTGAGGATGCAGAACAGTATTGCCGCTGCCACCAGGAGGCAGGCTATCCGGTACAGGAACCTGAAGAATCCCCTGAAGCACACGATGGCTACTGCAATCCAGACGGGGGATATTCCCCGCGAATACATATAACTGAACATGATGAAGGCGGCAACGCCCAATGCGATGAGCCGTACCCATCTGTTCGTCTTTATCTTGTCGATACATTCTCTTGTTTTCATGACGTTCTATTGTTAACAGGTGAAACAGTCGTTTCCAATTTCAAGGGCCGGAATGCGGACCGCCTCCACGGGCAAGGTTTTCGGAGGAAAATACCGGAGCCGCGCGAGGATGATTTTCCCCGAAACCCCGGAGGCCTGACCTTGCCGGTGGAAAAGGGCGGTGCGCTACCTTTGCCCGCGAATTGGAATGACGGCGTTATTTCTTTTTCCCGTTCCCGGCTTTCGGAAACGAGAATACCGGGTTGAACTCCGCATCGAAGGTGATGGCGGCATCGAACGATACGCCTTTCTTTCCCTTGAACCCCTTGATGAGCCGGGTGCTTCCGGACGAGAAGAGTTGTTCCAGATGGCTGTCGGTCAGTTCCTTGTTCAGGACACGGCGGAACACCAGCAGCCCGCACCCGTCCCGGTCGCACTTGGCCACTTTGGAACGGAGGATGATTTTCCCCGTCTTGCACTTGGGGCAGGTGAACACCTTTTCCTGCATTGCCGGAAAATCCAGACGCAGTATCTCGTCTGTCGCCTTGCAGGCATAATCGCGGATGGACTGCATGAATGCCTCCGCGTCAAGTGTATGTCCCTCTATCTGCAACAGGGTCTTCTCCCAGCTTCCCGTCAATTCCACATCGGCCACACGCATCCCCTTCACCGCCTCGTAGATATACATCCCTTTCTCGGTCGGGACGATGCTCTTGCCGGAACGGGAGATATAGTCACGCCCCACCAGGGTGGTGATGATGGCGGCACGGGTGGCAGGCGTGCCTATGCCCAAGTCCCTGATGGCCTCCTTCGCCTGTTCGTCCGTGATGTTTTTTCCGCAGGTCTCCATTGCCGCCAGCAGGGTGGCTTCCGTGTACAACGGTTTGGGCAGGGTCTTCTTCTGCGCCAGCCCATGCCCCATGACCGGAACGGCCTCGCCTTCGGCAAACTCTGCGGTCCCATGGTCTCGTTCCGGCTCGTCCTTCTCCTTGTCCTCCATTCTGGCGAACACACCACGCCATCCATGTTTGGTAATGCAGGAAGAACGGGAGCGGAAATTCATCCCCTCACAAGTACATTCCATGACCAGCAGGTCTTTCTCACAGGGCGGTGAGAACGATTCCAGCATCCTGCCGGCTATCATGCCGTAAACGACCGATTCCGCTTCGGACAGTCCTTCGGGTACGACACCCGTGATGATCAGGGCGTGGTGGTCGGTCACTTTCGTATCGTCCATGCTGCGGGTGTTCAGGCCGGAGAGGTCGAAATGCTGTCCGTATTCCTTGAATTCCGGCATGGCGGCCACTTTCTCCAGCAAGGAAGGGATGTGCCGCATGACATCCCCGGGGATATGACGGCTTCCCGTTCTCGGGTAGGATATCAGTTTCTTCTCGTACAATGACTGGGCGATGGAGAGGGTTTTGTCCGCTGTCAGGTCGTAATGGACATTACAGTCCTTCTGGAGTGAAGTCAGGTCATACAGCAGCGGGGCCTGTTGGAATGTCTTCCTGCGCTCCACCTTGGTGATTGCCGCCACAGAACCGGACGTGATTCTTTTATATGCCGCTTCTGCCGTTTCCTTCTCCTTGAACTCTTCCGTATGGATGAACATGCGGTGTCTGTCCCGCTGCTCCAATGTAAGATGCAGTTGCCAGTAAGGGGTGGACACAAAACCCCGGTTCTCCTTGAAGCGGGCGCAAACCATGGCGAGTGTCGGTGTCTGTACGCGCCCGATGGAATTGTTCGCCGAGCCGGAGACTATCGCCAACGCGCGGCTCGCGTTCATGCCCACCAGCCAGTCCGCCTTTGCCCGGCAGTCCGCGGCGGCATACAGGCTGTCGTAGTCCTTTCCTTCCCGGAGGTTCGCCAAGCCCTCGCGGATGGCCTCGTCGGTGAGCGAGGAAATCCACAGGCGTTTGAACGGCTTGGTATAACCTAAATAGGAATAGATCCAGCGGAAGATGAGTTCCCCTTCACGGGCACAGTCGGTTGCCACGATGACGCTGTCGCACTGCGCGAGCACGCTGTCGATGACTTTCAACTGTCTGGCGGCGGCAAGGTCTGTCACCATGCCCTTGTCCGTCCTGACCTGGCGGGACACCAGGCGGAACGGGTGCGGCAGCATCGGGAGGTCTTCCGCGGTGGTCTTCGTGTAGCCATACGTGCCGGGCATGGCCAGCGACACCAGATGTCCCAATGCCCACGTGACCATATAGCCGTTGCCTGTGCAGTAGCCGTCTTTCTTGTCGGCAGCCCCGACTACACGGGCTATATCCATGCCGACACTCGGTTTTTCTGCTATGATTGCTTTCATGTTCGGATAAAATTTAAGCCGTTCCCCGTTACCGGAACCGGAAAACAGGAAACGGCGGTTTGACATTTTTTGCTTGTAAAATTGGAAGGCGGCTGCTATGCCGACGGTTTGATGCCGAGGATTTCAATCAGCGTTTCACTGTCCTTGCGCACCAGTTGGAGGGTGGCGTCCATCACCACGTCCACCCCGAGAAGCACAAGGCTGAGTGACATCACTTTCGTCTTTTCACCCCTGAGCAACGTGTCAAGTTCACCCGACATTTCCAATTCGTCCTTCAGGATACCGATTCCTGCAAGTTCATCCCAGTTCACGTCTTCCGCCTTGAAAGGCGCGTTTCCATTATTGTTCATGTTCATATTTCCGATTATTTTGGATTTTACATTCATTTTGTTCTCAATCAGGCTATGCTTGCACCTTTGGACTTGCGGCTGCTTTGTTCCTGTCCCTGCTTCTGGGCGTTCGCCACCACGTTGCGCTGCGAGGCGTCGCGCTTGCGGTCCGGGTTCTCGTTGTAGTAGTCCAGTTTGCCTTGGTTGAAATTCGCCTTGACATACTGCGAAAAAGTCTTGCCGTCGTAACCCTTCAGACCTTCAACCAGCACAGCCTTGCCGTCCTGAAGGTCGGAACGCTGCTTCCGGGTCAGTTCCACGTCCCATACCTTTGCCGGTATCTTGAACTCGGCACGTTGCTCGAAGCCGTCCGGAGTGCGTGAATAACTCAGGCGTCCCGTTTCCAAGTCCGCCTTGATGAAGGATGAGAACTCCTCGCCCTTGCGGTTCACCATGTCATTGAGGAAGATGGGTCTGCCGGCACGCAGTTCATTCTGCTCCTCGGCGGTGATTTTCACACCGTTGATTTCATTGGGGATGTAGATTTCACGCGCTCCTTCGGGTGAATCGGGGTTGTAACGGGTGTAGGCGGGTCTGCCTGTGGCCTCATCCAGCTTGACGTATGAGGAGAATATCTCACCGTCCTTGCGCTCCATCCCCTCCACGAAGATGGCCTTGCCTGCATTGAGGTCTTCCACCTGCTTTTGGGTCAGTTCCACGCCGCCCAGCGACTGGCGGTTGAAGAGTTTGTCATTCTCGAAGATGTATTCTATGCCCCTGCGCTCGGCATTGACCTGGATATGGGCGTCGAATTCCTTGCCGCTGTTGGAAATCATCCCCTCGATGAACACTTTCTTGCCTTCACGAAGGTCGTTCTGCTCCTGCTGCGTCAGCTCCACGCCCTTGATTTCTTTCGGGATGAAGACGTTCTCCGCTTTCATCGCCACCACCTCGTTGGTGAGCTTGTCAATACTGATAAAGGACGGTACATACTCACCGTTACGGTTTTTCAGTTCCACCACACGACCCATGTTACCTGTTTCCAACAGGTTCTTCTTGTCCTCGTCAGAGAAGATGTGGCCGAAATACGGTCGGTCAAGTTCGGGTTTTTGACGGATGCCGTGGATGCCCAAAACAATGGGGCCACCCACGGACTGCTGGAATGACAGGCGGGCGTCCGTGCGTAAGACGGCGGAACCGAAGTTCATGCTGATGGGCACTGTCTGGTTGGTCTTGTAGCCCTTGAGCATCTGTTCGAGGAGTCCGCGTTCCTGGAGGTACTCGCGGGAAAGCCCGAAATTCTTCAGTTCCTCCCAGTTGATCATGGATTCGTTGTAACGGTACTTGGTCTGCTGCGTGCCGTCACCTTGGGCGGCCTGCTGCTGTGTTTCATTTTTCTTTGCCATTTCTTCTTGATTTTGATGGTTTATACTTTGGTTTTCCCGGTTGCGCGGGACAATCTCATACTTCTTGAGAAAGTCATCCACGGCTTTTGTCTGCTTTCCTGCGGCAAGGTCTTCGATGGCCTGCTTTACTTTCGGGTCTTCCAGCGTGTCCTCCTTGATGGTGATAAGCCCGAAATGGGTCGGGTCTTTGAGCTGGCTCCAGAAGTTCTTCACGAAATTCTCGAACATGTTGGCGTACCTGTCGATTTTCAGGAAGGAGTTTTGGTGTTCCTTGTCTGCCGGGACGGTGCTGTACTTTCCGTCCTTTTCGATTTTGGACACCGCCTGTAAAAGCAGTTCCATCTTGTCGAGGATGAACACGATGTCACTCATCTGTTCGTTCTCGGCCACTTGCGGTTTAGGGGGGTCGTCCCGTACACTTTTCTTTGCCATAACTTTGGTTTTTTAGAGTTGATAATTAAAAATGTCACGGCAAAGATATAGCGATAATTTTGATAAATAATTGGTTTGCAATGTGTTAGGATATATATTACACCGCTTGTCATCACGTTTCACCGCAGGGGTGACAATGCGAAGGCCCAAACGGACAAAAACGGAGGAAAAAACGCTAAAGAACGGATTGCCGGAAGACGGGGGAAAAGGCCGAACCGAGGCAGGAGGGCGAAAAGAAAGAAAAGCCACCCCAAAAAAAGAAACCTGTATTATGCAGAGTTGAGAGCGAGCTGCTTTAGTCCCCACTTGCTTGTATTCCTGATAAGACAGGCGGCAGATAGATAGAATAAGATGTAACCGGTAGGACGGATGTACCAATTGAGACGGCTTGATTGGGGTAAAATACTGCCCGTCTCAAGTTTTGTCTTGACCTTGTCCTATGCGTCGTAGGTCGCTTCGCTTGCTAAGTCCCGACCTTTGCCCCAACTCGGACGGCGATACCGGAACGTTTTTTCGGGTGAAAAATTACCGCAGGGAATTTTTTGCGCGAAAACCGGAGGCTTGAACGTGGAAGGTATTGTCCTCCGAGTTATCTTCATCAAGGGACTTCGCGAGTGAAGCGGCACTTAGAAGGGTCGTTTATGGAAGAATATGGAATAACGCCTGAAGCGAGATATGTTTCTATCAATCAATACGCATAATAGGCGTTTATTTCAAATAAAATGAGTAATTTTGCAGTCAATTTGAACAGCAATGAAGAAAGCATATACAATAGACCAACAAATCACCAAACTAAAATCAAACGGTATGGTGTTTGATGATGAGGAGAAAGCAAAAGAGATTCTCCTTGATGTTGGTTATTACCGGCTTGGATTCTATTCTTTCCCTTATGAGATAAAATTTCCATGTTTAGAACAGCGCGACCATAAGCTAAAGCCGGGTACTACATTCAAAAGTGTCTATGACCTTTATGAGTTTGATACCAAACTCCGAAGACTGTTGCTTAACGCCCTCGATCGTATCGAGGTCAATATTCGAACGAAGCTGATTTATAACATATCGCTTCGGTATGTTGATGACCCTTGTTGGTTTGTCAATCGCAAGTATGTGACTTCTAAATTCGCAAACGATTTTGAAGAACAAGTCTATGCCGTTATGCGTAAGAACCCCATAATTCAACATCATCATGCAAACCATCCGGGAATATATGCACCTGCTTGGAAGACTATAGAGTTTATGACTATAGGCAATATAATAACTCTGTATGATTCGTTGAAAGAACCGGAAGCAAAGGATTTGGTGGCTAATGCTTATGGCTGTACCAGAGGCGTTTTCTACAATTACATCGAAACCATCCGTGTTCTTCGCAACAAGTGTGCGCACGGAGGTTGCATTTACCGTATGGACTTTCCAAAAGGTATCAAACGTTTGCCTGCGGACATTTCTGCTGATTGCAGACACAACATTAAAGGTGGCATAGATGTTGTCAAATATATGTTGGGATGCATCTCACAAACTCGAAAGAATGAATTGGAGAACGAAATCAACCACCTCGTCAAATCCATTCAGACGATTGAGGCCCGAAAGGTTGTAGCCCAAAATTCCAAAATTGAATATTAAAGCCACATTCTGTTTTGTAGAATAAAAAATAATGCTTACCTTTGCACCTATAAAAGTGCCCGTGCGAGCTTAGTCGTCGCATCTGCACTATAAAAAGGAAGTAGAGAAGTCTCGGTCTTATGACTGGGATTTCTTGTTTTTATACCTATCTCAGTTACGAGTGTTCGGCATAGGGGGCAAATGTCGTATCAAGATTCAATCTTTAATTCTGCAAATAAGGATTTTAACTTTCTGATTTTGGAGATCGTGAAACTGCCACTGAAAATAAAAAATGAGGGCGAAAAAAGTGCAGAGGTAATCAAAAACCGATTACCTCTGCACTTTTTTGACTCAATACCGTTATGATACAACCTAATTCAAGTATGTATGCTCCACCCGTGGAACGGCCCTCCAATCATTACGGCAAGTGATTGGTCCGGGTTGCCATGATAGAGCAGCCCTCCGACAATCCCCCTTTTCCCGTCTTTCGCCACCTCCGAAAAGCCGAATGAATATGGCGCAAAATCATGGTACAGTTCAATTTCATACCTGCCGTTGGAATTGGTTTCCCATTGTTTGAGGCGTTCGATACATTTGTTCAACGTTTCGTCACCGATGCTTTCCGCATACTTGACGGTTTTTTCGTAGTGTTCCTGACATTTGATTATCATATCCGTATGTTTTTAAGTTGTTTATAATAAATCCTCGTATATCCCGAAACCAAGGCATCCGGCTATGGTAAAATCCTCCATGCCTTTGTCCGCCAGCGATTTCAAATCTTTCAGGCTGTTGCAGTAGAAGAATATCTCATCGTCCTTCTCCGCATAGGAATCCACAGACAATGCAATCCTCACTTCCACCGTTTCCAACGTGTCACTCCATCGGATGATGCAGTCCGCATAATGAGGCTCACGCCCTTGCTCGGTGTAGAAATTCAGATACCGGGCACCTATTTCCTTTTTGACTTCATCCGGCTTTTTCCATGAACTGTCATCCACGATTTCAAAGCTGAGTCCTTCAACCAACAGGCACGTTCCTTTGTCATACATCATCATGGTACGCTTTCCCATGTGTTTTGTCCGTATCTTCTCCCAATTCGGCAAGTCCCAACGCTCAACAGTCCAAATCCCGCGATAATCTTTCGGGATGGAATTGTATTCGCTTAATGTTATCTTTCTCATACCGGGTTGTTTTTAATTAGTTACAAAAGTTACCTGATAAGTCTTGCACGGTTTTCCGAATGCCGGATGTGGGTTGAACTCCGTGCATGATTCCCAATCCACGCTCATCGTGTAGCCATTCGGGAAATTCTCGCCGGTGAACCGGCTTATCATCTCCAAATCCTCATTCGGCAGGAACAGTTCTTCCTCGATGCCATACTCCAATGCGAAAATCGCCCATTCGGGAATATTGTCCCAAACGAGCGTCTGTCTGTTGCTTTCAATCATAATGTTGATGTTTACTGCGGTGATACCATAAGGTTGTTTATGATACTTTCCAGTTCCGTTTCCCATTTGTCCGTACCGTCCATGACTGACGGATAGGTCAGTTGCTGCCACTGCCGGTAATCGAACAGTTTCATCCTCAAGGGATAGTAGTCGAACAATTTCTTGTTGCCAAGGAATACTCTCAGGTGGTTGGTTCCCACTTCCATCAGTTTCAGACCATATCGGTCAAGAATCTCATGGAATCTTTTCATCGGGGTGAAGTTGCTTCTCTTTTTCATGTCCTTTATGTTTTTATTGTTTGAACTTTATTTCAGCAGCACATTTTGTACAGGTCATCGTCGGTCAGTGTACACAGTTCCTCGTCCGTGCAATAACCGTCAATCTCCTCGCTTGCTTCCATCGCCTCATAAATGCCGTTACGCATATCGTTCACCAACTCGTCACGCAGGCTTTCCACCGACACCCTGAAAATCTCATTGCCGACCTGGATTTCCCTGACCGGATACGCTACCCCTTTCCAATAGGTCTTGTCAATGGTGATTGCTTCTGTATTTCCTTCCATGCAATCCAGATATTCCTTGCGGATATTGACCACTTTTGTCTTGTCCATAACTTCTTGTTTTTTTGAGTTAAACATTCACGGCTCGGCGAGCCGATATTTTATTTCTTGCCTGCCTTACCGTTCCGTGCCGGATTGTGCAAGGCTTTTCGGGGAAATACCGCAAGCGGAGCGCGGAAGATTTTCCCGAAAACCCGCAGGGCGCGGCCTTGCTCAATCCAGAGGGCACGGGACGACCTTTGCAGGCTGAAATAAAAAAGCGGTCTTTCGACTATTCTTTTTCCTTATCCTCGTCATTGTCTTCTTTCGGAATCAGATGTTGCAAATCAGGGTCGTTCTTTATACGCTCCTTCTCATCTTCGATTATCCGCACCACATCCGCCTTTATCTGCGAATAATTCCGTTCTATCTGTTGCTGCATAATGTCGTTGCCTTCGGCATCCATAAATTCATTGATGATGGGTATTTTCTTATAGGCTTTGGTTTCAGCCGCCACTTTCTCGTTATCTACAATGATACGGGCATGGAAAATCTTCTGGTCTATCTCTTCCCCGAAGTTGTCCGCCACGCTCCCCACGAACGTACCCTGTGAAAGGTTGGCGATTTTCGATGCAGGAATGAGGGAGTCCATCTGCGTGTTGATGGAGGTGGAGGTATCCTGCCGGTTGATGGAAAGGGATTGCCGCTGCTGGAGTATCTTGCCGAAGCGTTCCGAAAGGTTCTTTGCCGTTTCGCCCACGACCTGGCCGCTGAAAATATTACCTACCGTATTTTGGATGACCTTCGCCTCTTTTTCACCGTAGTCACGGGTCAGCTGCGAGAAGTCCTGGAAGCCGAGGCAGACCGCCACCTTGTTGCTTCGGGCGGTGGCAATGAGGTTGTCGATACCGCGAAAATAAATCGTGGGCAGCTCGTCTATGATGATGGAGGACTTGAGTTGTCCCTTTTTGTTTACCAGCTTGACGATACGGCTGTTATATAATCCGAGTGCCGCGGAATAGATGTTCTGCCTGTCGGGGTTGTTGCCGACACACAGGATTTTGGGATGTTCGGGGTTGTTCAGGTCAAGCGTGAAATCATCTCCGGTCATCACCCAGTAAAGCTGTGGGGAAATCATCCTTGAAAGCGGGATTTTCGCCGATGCTATCTGGCCTTGGAGCTGGTCCTGTGCGCCCCCTTGCCAGGCATCCATGAACGGGGAAAGGTAGTTTTCCAAGGACGGGTACGAAGTCAGGATGGTAAAAATATCGGTATACGGCTTGTTCAGAAACTCTATCGCGTGAGGGAAGGTACAGTATTTACCGTCCTGGTAGATGCGCAAATACCATATAATGGCCGCCAAAAGAATAATCGGAGATTCCACGAAAAAATCACCCTGTTTCTGTATCCAGGTCTTGTTCAAGTTCAAGAGTATGGTGTATGCCGATTCGTAGGCATCGCTGATATCGACCATGAATTTCGGGTTGATGGGATTGCAACGGTGGCTGCGTCGCGGGTCATCGAAATTTATCACGTAGAACTCCGGTCTTACCTTGTATTTGTCCAGGTTCTTCAACAGTTCGTTATAGGCTATGACGGAGAGGTCATCGAATTTGTAATCATACAGATATAGTGCGAATCCTTTGGAAATCTGCTGTTTGATGTAGTTGTTTACCACTGCGTAACTTTTTCCTGAACCGGGAGTCCCAAGCACGATGGAGGCACGGAACGGGTTGATGATATTGATCCACCCGTCCCATTCCTTGCCCTGATATACGAATCTGGTCGGCAGGTTCACGGAATACTCGTTCTCCATAAGCCGTGTCTCCTGCATGAAACTCTCGTTGGCCGTGTTGAACACATCCTCCATGAGGTTGTGCTTCAGCATACGGCTTATCCACACGCCGGACATCAGCAGCAGGATATACCCGGCGGTAAGCGTTGCCGTGTACAGGGAGGCGTTGGCTGTCGGGCTGAACGGCAGGTCGAGCATCCACCAGTTCATAAAGAACAGCACGATTCCGGCAAGGAAAGAGGCGTATATCTTCCTCCATGTCATTTTCTGGTTTTTCACGCCTTTTGTGCCCAGACACGAGAGGGCGAGGAATATGAGGGCAAAGACCTTTGTTGCGAGCAGGTTGCTGAATAGTCCCGCCGTCCTCTGGAAGTTAAGGAGTATCCTGTCGGCTATCCCGATGTTGATACCCATATCCACGAATGCTTGGTAACAGAACCAATAGATGTGGATGACAATAAACACGATGGATATGGCACGCATGAACTCCATGACCTTGGCTAGTCCTCTCAAATCATCTTCTTGTTGCATAACGATATAATTTTAATGGTTTGTAAAAATCAGTAATCAGGATATTCCGCGGGAGCGGCGTTTCTTTTTCTTCTTGCGTTGCAGCCTGCGGGCAAGAGCCTCTTCCTGCGGGTCGGGACCGTTGGCGTTGATGTCGAGGATTCCGAAAGCCTGCTCGATGGAATTTTCCATATCGGAGGAGATACCGCCTTGCCGGTCAAGTTCAGGCATGGGTACGTCCAAATCGGGAATGTCGCGGGGGCTGTTGAACAGGCGTTCAAAGGCATTGGCCGAGAATTCCTTTCCGAGCCGCGAGCCGTTGTACACCTCCCGGTTCCGGTGGTCGATGAAGGTCACGCCGTAAATACGTCCTTCGTCGTTCTCGCGGAACACCGCATCTATTCCCCGTCCGTTCAAAAGGCGGATGAAATCCTCCCTGTTACCCCGGCATCCGTGCATGGCAAGCGCCACCTCGTTCCGTATCTTCGGTTGCCACTTCTTGTTCCTGTATTCACGGGCATTGAATCCGATACGCTTTTCCAGCCCCTCGTAACCGTAGCGTTTCCCGATCAGGGAGGACTTGACGGGCGTGCATACCGGCTTCCCCTTGTCGTCCGTCATGGTATAGACAATCCCGTTATAAGGCGTTCCTTCAAATTCACCCTTCACCTGCTTCGCCTCGATATTGTAACAGGAAAGCAAGGCGCTGTACTCGCCGAAAGACTGGAAGCGGTAAGTCCCGAACACACTTTTGACGATATTGGAAACCTGCTGTTTCACATCACCATTTTGGTAGTCCGCTTTCTTCAGGTATGGCTCCAGCAACTCTTTCCGTTTGTCCTCCACCTGTTTCAATCCGAATTTCCTTTCCAGTTCCCGGCAGGCTTTCATCGAGCGGTTCCACTCGTAGGCATCGTCTATCTTTTCCCCTTTCTCGTTCACGCAGGTGGAAACGATGTGGATATGCCTCCGGTCTATGTCCTCGTGCACATATACAATATAGGGCTGGTCGCCGTACCCCATTCTCTGCATGTATTCCTTTGCCAGCTCCGCGAATTGGGCATCCGTGAGGCGGTCATCCACCGAAGGGTTCAGGGAGATATGCAGTACAGGCTTCTCCGTGTTTTTGTTGGCCAGCAGGTAGTTCTCAAACGCCCAAAGGGTCTGCTGCATGACACGTTCCGGGTTGCCTGTCGTATCGGTAATCATACGGTTCCCTGCAATGATACGCGCGGTGGCATCGTCCACCTTCTGCTGGTTGTAGGTAATCGCCCCATAGAGCGAAACACCCCTGTTGATTTTAGCCACCATGTCATTCCTCCTCCCTTTTCCTTTTTATAAGATACTCCTCTTCAAACTCACGGGTCAGCAGGATTATCCGCTTGCTCAGCAGCACCAGGTCTATCGTCGCCTTTTCCAGATTGCGAAGCAGGACGAAAGCGCGTTTCTCCCCGAAGTTGGTCTTGACGGCCTTTACCGTCTGGTTGTAATTGTTGCCGATACTTTGGAACTGGTGGTAGAAATTGGTCAGGCGTATGTAGTAGTCCATTGCCGCCTTGTCTATTCTCACGACCTTGATTTCTTTGTCAAAAATCATTGCCTTGATAAATTTGGAGCGTTCTTTCAATCCCGATTTTTGGAATTGGATATCGAAACGTCCGTTCTCTTCCGAGTTTAACCGCACCACATAACGATGCACGGCAGGGTCGGACTTGGGCTTTCTGCCCACACCTTTTTTTGCTTTTTTCCTCTTGTTTTCTTCCATACGCATTGATATTATCTGTTTCTAATCTTCCGTCCCGGATTCACGACTTTGGAGTGAATCCTCCCCGAGCCGTCAGGCGAGCGGCAAGTTGTTTTGAGTGCCCGAATTTATTTCGGGTGCCTCAAAACACAACTTGCTATGTTCGCTTGAACATGAATTTTCCTTCCGTCAAATTGTGTTTGACCCTCCGGCCTCATTCTTCGGCTTCGGGAAAGCCCCGCAGCGGTATCCGTTCCGTTGCCGGTGCAAAGTTACGGCGGTATATACTACTGTGAAATAGAGAGTTATATGTAATGTGATGACAAACGGTGACACAGGTCGTCACCTCCCTTGAAACAGGGTGTCGGTATGAAAAAATACCCTTTTATTTGCAGCGTGAACGGATGAAACCGCACTTCCGATGATGGTATAATGGTCATATTGTTTGATGCTTCCGTTATCGGTCCGGATAGTGGAAGCAATGTCGGATATGACCGTTATCGGAATGTCATGACCAACAGACCGGCCATTATCGGAAGGGTGCGATAACGGATAAGTTACCGGTCGGAATAACGGATGAAGCATACCGTTACCGGCTGGAAGGAAGCGTCCACGGATTGACGGATGAAACAGACATATATTCAATAACCCATTAAAAGAAAAGATTATGAGCAAAGAGCCTTTATTCGTTGCAGTCAGCAACCAAAAGGGAGGGGTCGGGAAATCGGCCTTGACGGTAGTGCTTTCCAGCTACCTCCATTTCGAGAAAAACCTGAACGTGGCAATCATTGATTGCGACTCTCCCCAGCACAGCCTTGTGCGCATGAGGGAACGGGACAAAAAAGCCATTGCCAACAGTGTCTATTTTCAGCAATTGCTACAGCAGCAATGGAATCGCGTACCAAAGAAAGCCTATCCTATTGTCGGGTCTACTTCGGAAAAGGCAAGAGAGGCAGCGGACAAACTTGCCGCAAACGGTGATTATGACCTGATTTTTGTGGATTTGCCCGGAACGGTAGAGGCCACGGGGGTGTTCCGAACCATCGTCAATATGGATTATGTCCTGACTCCCACCACTCCCGACCTTATCATCATGCAGAGCACGCTCGCGTTTTCCACGACGGTGCTTGATTATGTCAAGAACACGAAAGATGTGCCGCTCAAGGATATCTTCTTTTTCTGGAACAAGCTGAAAAAACGTACCAACGTGGAAATTTACAAATCCTATGCAGAGGTCATGAGGGAACTGCATCTGACTGTCTTTGACAGCAAACTTCCCGATTTATGCCGCTACGAGAAAGAAATCACCCATGCAAAACGTGATTTTTTCCGCTGCACCCTGCTGCCTCCTCCTCCCAAGCAATTGGAAGGAAGCGGTCTGAAGGAACTGGCGGAGGAACTTATTGTCAAACTTAAATTGGTACACGCATGACAAAGAAAAAAGTGGAAGTAAATGAGGATATCCTCAAGAATATCATTGTCGGGGATATTCCTGTCTTCGGCAGGGAGAAAACCATGAACGAGAATACGGAACAACCCGGACAGGAGTCCGTACCCGGCAAAAATCCGGAACCTGCTCCAGCTGCCGAACCGGTTGAGATACAGTCAGAGAAAACACCCCTTGTAAAACCTCGAAAAAAGAAAGAGGAAGCGGGTAGTTATAGGGATAAGTATCTGGTAAACATCCCGGCATCCAACCGTTCCCATGTCTATATAAACCGCGAGGTGGCCGAATGTATCAAGCGCATCCTTCCGGTTATTGCCCCGGATATGAGCATATCGGGGTATATAAGCAACATCCTCGTTGACCATATCCAGCAGCATTGGGAGGAAATCAACGAATTGTATAACAAAGAATATTACAAACCATTAAAACCATTTTAGTCATGACACAGATTATCTTTCACGTTGCGGCCATTGCCTGCATCGTTTACACAGTTTGCAGTTTCGGATTGTTCATCCACAAGAGAATGCGCAATAACAAGAATACCGGAAAGCACGTTCACGTTCCTCCTCATGAAACTTCCGGTAAAGCGGAGTCAGACATCTGGGAAGACACCGCTTATACACCTGCCTTAAAGGATGTTATCGATACATCTACAATTGAAATCATTAAAAATTCATCGTATCGCATGACATATCTGATAAATCACCCTATAGGTAATCGAATCCAGGTTTACATAAACAGGGATAGTTATGACTTCATCAAACGTTTTTTGGCTGTTACCGCTCCGAAAACATCCATGTCCGGATATGTAAGCAAAATTATAGATGAGCATCTGATGAAATATGAGGATGAGATGTCTGAATTATACACGGAAGCCATAAATAAACCCCTGTAGCCATGGAAGCAAAAATTTATTTCACGGTAAAACTCGTGTGTGCGGTTTTCATATTCCGGCATTTGTGGATATTCATCTTCAATCGGGAAATGTATGGCATTTGGGAGAAAGTCTGCCGTCTGATGCGCATAGTCCGTATCAATCTATGGAAATACCGGAAGAAAAGTTCGGAACAAAAAGCGCGTGACGCCAATAAAAAGGCAAGGCGCAGGAAAAAAACCGACGCGCAAAACAGGCAAACGGCACAACCGTATTCTCCTGTCACTGAAGATGTAATCGGCAAGACAAAAATTGTCTATCTCGAAGACCCGGAAGTGGCGAAGAAAACTCCGACACGTTCCGAACCTATGGAAAAAGAGCCTATAGAGGAAGACGAGGAAATCGGTCCGGATGATGTAATAGAGGAAGAAAAAGGTCTCACCAAAGAGGAAAAAGAAGAGTTGATGGCTCCTGTGGATGCCGAACCTGACCCGGATTTTGATACAGCCATGACCTTTGAGGATATAAACAATGTGGCAGAGGTGCTGATGTCTGAAAATCCGGATGAAGGGAAAGCCATACGTGCAGCCACTACCATACATCACAAGATGCACGATACGGTAATACTATCTTTTCTTACGGACAAGTTGAGTAATCAGGAAAAGGTAAACCGATTGGTCAGCGAATGTCTGGATGAAACCGGCAGACCGTTGGCAAAACGAAAGGCCGCATCCAAGAAGGTGGAGGCTTTCAATATAGATAAATTCGTTTAATTGCTTCTTTTTGCTGTCATCGTTTTGGGGCATGTCGATGTGATATCGGTGTGCCCTTTTCATTTTCAGAAAACATCATCGGATAAAATTCAAATAGCCATATCGTTATCATAATGGCAAGATTCGTACCTTTGCAAAAAATGAATGATTATGGCAGTGACAAAAGCGATATTGGAGAAATGGATGGTGGCGCAGAAACGTCACCGCCTTTCCGACAAACAAGTGCAGATGGCCCGTGAACTGGGATTGAATCCCGACAAACTCGGAAAGACAGACAACCACAAGCAGGAATCGTGGAAAGCACCGCTTCCGCAGTTTATAGAGCACATCTATTTCAAGCGGTTCAAGCGTGAGGAACCGGAAACGGTCAAACCGCTGAAACAGATTCTGAAGGAAATGGAAATCAAGAAGAAGCTGCAAAAAGAGAAAAAGGACAATAAAAACGGTGCATATGAGAAGAACGGCTAAAAAAAAATTCCAATGATTTTATATTGAAATAGGGCATTTATCACCAAAATCAATGGGGCACTATTAAAATATTTCTGTTGTAACTTTCCAAATTCCTGTGTATACATAATCATAAGCTTTACAAGTAATCTTTATATTTATGATTACTTGTAAAATAAATTTTATAAACTATTTTTAGCTACATCTATAAAATAATCATTTGTAATTTATTAGCACAATTCAAGCTATTTCATTAAGGGAATACGTTCTGGTATTGTAAGTTCTTCTTCAAATTTGCGAGTTTGTTCTCTTGCTTGTTTCAGTTTTTCTACTTGTAGAGTTGCCCAAGCACTTACTTCTGGTAATTGATGGTTAACCAATGTCTCCGTAAGTTTGATTCGTGAATCATAGATTGGCAAAGCAGAACCTGTTGATGCAAACGAGCTGAGTTTATCTCCAAGTGCTGTAAGCACAAAATTTCTGTTACCATAGAGATTAAGTATTTGAATTACTATGTCAGAGAAATTATCGCCATTTTGCATTGGTGCGATTGACATAAGGCGATATGCGTTGACATCTGGATTTTTTGCACACCAATCGAGTAAAGCCTGTTTATGTTCTTTCTTAAAAATTAGGTTTGGGAATTTGTTGTATATTGACATGCTTCCAAGTACCCAATAAAGTTTAGAAAATTGACCTTCTTCATCTTTTTCTGAGGACATAGCATTTGCTAAAATACCCCATGTTATATCAAAGTATTTTTCAAGTAAGACAGAAAGAATGTCTTCCACATTGTAGTTTATCGAAACATTTTGATTTGCAACAATATGATTGATTATTCCTGCCATCACGCTTTTCGCTAACTGGTCGCGCTTGCCGTTTGCCAGCAAAGAACAAAGCACTTGAGTATAATGTGGATTCCGCATCAGCTCTTGTATCTTGTCTATCGACCTAAGCGCCTCTTGTTCAAATAAATTATCAAATCTTGGGTTATCTCTGTCTCTTCCACCTAAATACTGCATTGACACCATATGCAATGCGGTTTCGTATGAGTCTGGTAAACTCAACAAACGAGCGAGAAAGACTACGGCTTCATCGGATGTTAGCGTTCTAATTGGTGAATGGTTCCAGAAACTTACAAAGTTTGAAATCTCTGTATCATGGTTAAGTACCAAATCAAATAAAATATCAATATATTTACCATGAAACTTGTAATCTCTGATAGCTACAATCGGGAAAAGAAGATTATAACGCTCCTGCTGTTTGACAATATCAAACGCTTGTGCAAAGACATTTTCACTAATCATTGCCATAAAGTCAACAATGATGGTGGTGCATTTTTCAGGTATAACTTCCAACGAATTCTTTATAAATTCCAGTTGCTCTTCTTCGCTTAACAGAGTGGCAAGTTTTCTACCGAACGACTGAGCTTGATAAGTTTCGCAGTTATATATAACTTGCAGAGTATCTTTGGTAAAGAGTTTTTTCTCTGCCATTTCAACTGCCAATGCTTCATACTTGGCATTCTTCTTTTCATATTCTAATTGAGTATTTATGTCATTAAAATCGAAATCAGAAGCATAGAACTTCTCAACCATCAAGAATCTAGCTTCGAACGTATCTTTTGTAAATTTATCTATTAGTGTTTTTAGTTCATTTTTTATTCTATCACAGTATGCAATCTTTGGGTCTTTTAGAGCCAAATACAGGTTTTCCTTCATACTTTCCCATTCATAGCCAAGCTTTTCAGCAACCTTCATGACATAAGGTATCACTATGTCAAACTCATCGAAAGCACTTAATGCTCTAAAATTCTTACTAAGAATGTCAATGCAGTAATCGTGATACTCCGTATCTTGCTCTATCTCATTATAGATAATATCAAGACAGCCACGGATGTATTCTTTCACTTCATCGCGAGATATTGGCTTATAGTTCTCAAGTTTACGTTGACCTTGCATTTCTGCACCACTAAAGTAAATGAAGCTACTAGTATTAAGAGCGCGATTAACAGCTCGCAAAACAAGTTCCTTCTGTTCTTCATTGTTAATTTCTCGATGCAAAAAAGTAATGCGTTCTTTAAGTGAGACTGCTGTTGCAGGCAGATATATTGGAAACAATGCCACAAATTGACCAGTTGCATTGTTCGATATATCCTCTATCTCAGCACATCCGAGACGCAGCATAAGTTTTGCTCCTTTTTGGAATGTAATCGGATCGAAGCAAAGTTTTTCAATAGTCCAAACAAGATTGCGTCTACCTTCGACAATGCCATACAAATCAATAACTGTTTTATTACCTAAAGCACTATACAGACAGTTTGCTACAGTTTGTGGAACCACTTCAACAAATGAGCGGAAGAGGCGTGATCCCACTTCTGTATTTATCACTTCCGCTTCAGAAAAAGGGCTACCAATACGCAGAATTTCATTCAACAGAGCAACAGCCTTACCATTCTTGGACATATCTTTAAACTGAGCACCGAAAGCTGGGGCTAACGAAGCCGAAACTTCCGAAGTTCGAATATCCTCTAGTACCTTACGTAGTCTATCTTTCGAGCAATCTGTTAGCCACTCGCACATTAAATACCAAGCGATTGGGAGAGGGCGAATAAAAACAAACCTTCCTCTACGGTCAAGTAACTTTCTTCCTAGATAATCACGTATCAGTGTGTCAAATTTACGCTCCTTTATTTCATCATCACCTTCTATGCTGGTAATACTCTTATTGGTTGCAACAAAGACCATTTCTTTACGAACATCGTCTTCTATACCAAGACTATTAAAGAGCGAGAGTGACTGAGCTATAATGCGATTTTCACTGGCTTCTTCAGCTCCAAGCAATTTAGATATAAGTGTTCGATTGGATATATTTCCAAACTCTTTTGTTTTTTGCCATCCTTCAAGTAATAATTCGGTAATGAATGGTATTCCACCAGAAAACTCAACTATTTTCTTTTTATTTTCAGGCGAAAAGAAATCTGCATTCTTAACAATGATATCCTCTACAATCTCATCCGATACTTCAAGACGATAGGGCTGATAACGCAAGCTGTCTATCGTTTCGTTCGGATCATTGTAAATGGCGACTATTGGATTAGTGGCATTCTTGCCACGTCGCATATCGTAAACTCTTTCTAAAAAATAATATGGACAGTTATCAAGAATTATCGTAGCCATACCATAGCCATCAAACAATGACTCTATGGTCTTGAATACCTCCTTTTCTTCATTGTTTGCCATATTGCAATACAGCTTGTGTGAAGTGTCTTGATTTGCGAGTAATGCTTCCAGAACGAGACGTGTTTTTCCAAGTCCAGATAATCCAACAATACGCATTATGCCTTTATTGTTTTGTATTGCATCTTTTATCTGAACAAGTTCATTAGTCCATTTAAAATCTGTTCTATAACCAGACTCGTTGAATACTTTTTCACAGTTGATAAAAGGTTGAAAACGTTTGTACATATTTTGGATGGCACTCCTTGCTGCAAGTGTTATTGCATGGACTAGTTCGTCAATTAGTCGTTTTCGTTTTTCTTGAAAATCAGTGTATTTTCGACTTCCCTTTTCGCTGTCTTTGTAAATAGTTTGATTTAATTCGAACAAAATAGGGTTACGATTCTGACGATTGTCGTAAGGTAATAAGTCTTTAATTTGATTAGGATTTCCGTTGATAGCATTCATTACCAATATCACCTCATCATCACCCAAGCATTCTTTTGCATGACCGTATTCGATGAGTACACTGCCATTAACATTAGATCTTACATCTACTTTACAGTAATTCCTTAACCAGTGACGCAAGTATGAAAATTTAGTTTCAATAGTAAAGTCTGCTACATAAATATGGCATTGCCTTATTTTCTTTATGCATGTTTCTGCTACAGGCTTGTCTCCAGCTTCTTTACGCAAACCTTCATCTATAGTAAACGTTACTCCCTTAAATTCGTCCTTGTCGCTTAACTTTTTTGCAGCTTTTTCTAAGCAATATAACAAAAAGGTTTTATTATTAATCTTATTGTTGCAAAGTGTAGACATTTGCCAAGAGAAAAATATTTTTAGTTCTAGATTATTCATTGAGGCTATTGTTTAAATTTGAATACAAAGGTACTCATATTATGTGAGATGGACGAAAAAACAGCATTAAAAGAAGATGTAAGAAATTTGTAGGTATTCAGCTAAGTGGATATTACCAAACTGCTTCATGTATTTTCTTTAAAAATCTTCTTCAATAAACAATATTTAGAAGTGATACAGTATCCTTTTCTTCGGTTATATAGTATTGTGTGCACATTTATATCAAACGAATTTTGATCCCACGTGTATCAACGAACAAAATCATTTTTATGGAAATATTGAATGAATAGGATCTTTTCTATCACGCATATAATCCCCTCACGATGTAACATGATGACATACGGTGTCACAGGTCGTAAGGTTTGTAAATCAATGAATTAAACATTATACCTTCGCTGTCGAAATGATTTTTTGTCTCACCAATTTAATTTTTCGACACATGAAAAAAAGATTCTTTTCGGCAGCTTTCATGCTGCTTGCGACAGTCGGGGCTTTCGCCCAAGGTAACGGTATCGGCGGAATTACGGAAGCCACCAACATGGTCACTTCCTACTTCGACCCGGGCACCAAGTTGATTTACGCCATCGGAGCCGTTGTCGGCCTTATCGGGGGCGTGAAGGTCTATTCCAAGTTCTCGTCGGGCGACCCCGACACGAGCAAGACGGCGGCCAGCTGGTTTGGCGCCTGCATTTTCCTTATCGTGGCCGCTACCATCTTACGCTCATTCTTCCTGTAACATGGCGAAGTATCCGGTCAACAAGGGGATAGGCCGCAGCCCGGAATTCAAAGGGCTCAAGAGCCAGTACCTGTTCATCTTCGCAGGCGGGCTGCTTGCCCTGTTCGTGGTGTTCGTCATCATGTACATGGCGGGTATCGGCCAGTGGATCTGCATCGGCTTCGGTGTGGTTTCCGCATCGGTGCTTGTCTGGGCGACTTTCCGCATGAACACGAAGTACGGCGAATGGGGGCTTATGAAACTCCGGGCGTTGCGCAGCCATCCCCGCTACATCATCAACCGGAGGAAATTCCTTCGGTTGATTTCTCCAACCTCTAAAAACAGAAAAGTATGAGAAATGTAATGAAAACAGCGACGCTGGAAAGCAAGTTTCCGCTGCTGGCCGTGGAGCACGGGTGCATCATCAGCAAGGACGCGGATATCACCGTGGCCTACAAGGTGGAGCTGCCCGAACTCTTCACGCTCACACAGGCGGAATACGAAGCCCTCCACTCGACATGTGCAAAGGCGGTCAAGGTGCTGCCGAACTACAGCATCGTGCACAAGCAGGACTTCTTCATCGAGGAAAGCTACCGTCCGGACATCTGCAAGGATGACCTGAGTTTTCTCAGCCGCAGTTTCGAGCGGCACTTCAACGAGCGTCCGTACTTGCAGCACGCCTGTTACCTGTTCCTGACCAAGACCACCAAGGAACGTAACCGCACGACGAGCAGTTACAATGCCCTTACTCGGAATTTCATCATCCCGAAGGAAATGACGGACAAGGAAACCGTCGCCCGCTTCATGGAGTGCTGCGGGCAGTTCGAGCGTATCGTGAACGACAGCGGCCTGCTCCGCATGACACGCCTGACGGACGGGGAGATTACCGGCACGGACACTTCGGCGGGAATCATCGAAAAGTATTTTTCGCTCTCGCAGGAGGGCACCGCCTGTTTGCAGGACTTGTTGATCGGTGCCGGGGAGATGAAGATAGGCGACAATTACCTCTGCCTGCACACCCTTTCCGACCCGGAAGACCTGCCTTCGGGCGTGGCCACCGACTGCCGTTACGAACGGTTATCGACCGACCGGAGCGACTGCCGGCTCTCCTTCGCCGCGCCGATAGGCATCCTGCTTACGTGCAACCATGTCGTGAACCAGTACCTCTTCATCGACGATTCGGCGGAGAGCCTGCGCAAGTTCGAGCAGACCGCGAGGAACATGCACTCGCTTTCCCGTTACAGCCGTTCCAACCAGATCAACCGCGAATGGATCGAGGAATACCTGAACGAGGCGCACAGCAAGGGGCTGACTTCTATCCGGACACATTGTAATGTCATGGCATGGAGCGATGACCGGGAGAAACTGAAGCGCATCAAGAACGATGTCGGCAGCCAGCTGGCATTGATGGAGGCGAAGCCGCGCCACAATACGGTCGATGTGCCGACACTGTTCTGGGCGGCGATACCGGGCAACGCGGGTGACTTCCCGGCCGAGGAGAGTTTCCACACCTTCATCGAGCAGGCATTGTGCCTGTTCATCGGGGAAACGTCCTACAAGGATTCGCTTTCGCCTTTCGGTATCCGCATGGTGGACCGGCTGACAGGCAAGCCCGTCCATCTGGACATTTCCGACCTACCGATGAGGAACGGTACGATTACCAACCGTAACAAATTCATACTCGGCCCATCGGGAAGCGGCAAGTCTTTCTTCACCAACCACATGGTGCGCCAATATTATGAACAGGGAACCCATGTGTTGTTGGTGGATACGGGTAATTCCTATCAGGGATTATGCAACCTTATCCATGCGCGGACACACGGTGAGGACGGCATCTACTTCACCTACAAGGAAGAGGACCCGATAGCCTTCAACCCTTTCTATGTGGAGGACGGTGTGTTTGACATCGAGAAGAAGGAATCCATCAAGACGCTCATCCTCACCCTTTGGAAACGTGACGACGAACCGCCCACGAGAGCCGAAGAGGTGGCACTGTCCAATGCCGTGAACCTCTTTTTGGCGAATATCCGCAAGGACAGGAGCATCAAGCCATCCTTCAATACTTTCTACGAGTTTATCCGTGACGAGTACCAGGACATTCTGAGGGAGAAACGCACCCGCGAGAAAGATTTCGACGTGTTCAACTTTCTCAATGTGCTTGAACCTTACTATCGTGGCGGCGAGTATGATTACCTGCTCAACTCAGACAAGCAGTTGGATTTGCTCGGTAAACGGTTCATTGTCTTTGAGTTAGACAATATTAAAGACAACAAGGTATTGTTTCCGATTGTGACCATCATCATCATGGAAACCTTCATTAACAAGATGAGGAAACTGAAGGGAATCCGCAAGATGATATTGCTGGAAGAAGCCTGGAAAGCCATCAGCAAGGAGGGCATGGCGGAATATCTGAAGTATCTCTTTAAGACCGTCAGAAAGTTTTTCGGCGAGGCCGTCGTCGTCACGCAGGAGGTTGAGGACATCATTTCCTCTTCCATTGTCAAGGGGACCATCATCAACAACAGCGACTGCAAGATACTCCTTGACCAGAGGAAATACATCAACAAGTTTGATGAGATACAGGCGTTGCTCGGCCTGACCGACAAGGAGCGGGCGCAGATCCTTTCCATCAACATGGCGAACAACCCTTCCCGAAAATACAAGGAAGTATGGATCGGCCTGGGCGGAACGCAGTCAGCGGTCTATGCCACGGAGGTATCGCTTGAGGAATATTATTGCTACACGACTGAAGAAACCGAGAAGCTGGAACTGTTCCGTCTTTCCGAAAAGTTAGGCGGCAATATAGAACTTGCCATCAAGCAGTTGGCGGAGAGCAAGCGGGAGAAGAAGAATACTTTATAAACCATCTAAAAATCACAAGTATGTATAGCGATTTAGAATCAGACGAAAGGAAACGCGATGAAGTCATCTCGTCCCTTTATTGGTCATTGATGCAGAATTGGGACATTCCGAAATCCATCTGTGACTATTACGGATTTACAGAGGATTACCTGCTGTTCCATCAGCTTGAAGAATTGGCTCCCGATGAGTACAAGCGAAAAAGAGAAACGGGAGAAGTGCCCGATATTCTGGAAGTGGATGCAAGACTGACCCGCGCAGTCGAAAAGGTCTTTGAGAGTTTGTGCGGTAAACCTCCTGCACCGTATCTTGACAAGATGAACGGGGAACTGGAGAAGTTGGGGCAGATTGCCGCCTTGCCGGATTCCGTTCACGACATCCTCCATATCGGTTCTGCCTTTCTCGTCAAGTACGGCATAGACAAAAATGCCTCTGCCACGGAATGCTCCGACCGGGCAGAAAAGGCATACCGGGAACTGGATGCCCGCTTTGTGAAGATGACAGGACGCAGGCCGTATGCCGACGAGCTTTTCGTCTCTATCAGAAATCGGAGGGAAAGTGAGTCAAAGGAGAACCGTCCCAAGCAGACACACAGGTCCATTCTCCGTAACCCTCCTGCCAAGGGACGGAAGATGTCATTATGACTTTCAACAAAATTTTATTCACCAATTAAAACAAAAGCATCATGAAAAAGAAAATTCTCATGCTGTGTATGGGCTGCTTTTTCGTCAGCCTCACAGCAAAAGCCCAATGGGTCGTGACCGATCCCACCAATCTCGCCCAAGGTATCATCAATGCCGCGCGGAATATCGTGCAGACATCCACCACGGCGACGAACATGGTGAAAAACTTTCAGGAAACAGTGAAAATCTACAAGCAGGGCAAGGAATTCTATGACAACCTGCGCAAGGTCAAGAACCTTGTCCGCGACGCCCGTAAAGTGCAGCAGACCATCCTGATGGTCGGCGACATCACGGACATCTACGTGAACAGCTTCGAACGTATGCTCAGCGACCCTTATTTCACTCCAGAAGAGTTGAGTGCCATAGCGTTGGGGTACACCAAACTGTTGGAAGAGAGCGCACACCTGCTGAACGACCTGAAGACGGTGGTCAATGAGAACGGGCTCTCGATGAACGACAAGGAAAGGATGGATATCATCGACCGTTGCTATAACGATATGTTGCAATACCGGAGCCTGGTCCAGTATTACACCAACAAGAACATCGGTGTTTCCTATCTGCGTGCCAAGAAACAGGATGACTTGAACCGTGTCATGTCACTGTACGGCTCGCCGGCCGAACGCTATTGGTAAAACCTTATAATCCGAACGGCTTATGGTATTATTGGCAGCAAATTTTGAAAACCTGCACCAGATTCTGCAAAGCTTGTACACGGACATGATGCCGCTCTGCTCGCAGATGACGGGCGTGGCGAAAGGGCTTGCAGGATTGGGTGCCCTCTTCTATGTGGCTTACCGTGTGTGGCAGTCCTTGGCGCAGGCGGAACCCGTGGATGTCTTCCCGCTTCTCCGTCCGTTCGCCTTGGGACTCTGCATCATGTTCTTTCCTACCCTTGTGCTGGGTACGCTGAACAGTGTCATGTCGCCCATCGTGAAGGGGACGCACACGATACTGGAAAGCCAGACCTTCGACATGAACGAGTACCGGGCACAGAAGGACAGGCTGGAGTTCGAGGCGATGAAGCGCAATCCCGAAACGGCCTATCTGGTCGATAAGGAATCCTTCGACAACAAACTGGACGAACTGGGTGCGTTGGACGCGATAGAGGCCTGCGGGATGTATGTGGACCGCGCGATGTACAACATGAAGAAGGCGGTACAGGGGTTCTTCCGCGAACTGCTGGAACTTATGTTCAATGCGGCGGCGCTCGTCATCGACACCCTCAGGACATTCTTCCTGATTGTGCTTTCGATACTGGGTCCCATCTCGTTCGCCATATCCTGCTGGGACGGCTTTCAGGCATCCCTCAGCCAATGGTTCGTCCGCTATATCAGCATCTACCTGTGGCTTCCCGTCAGTGACCTTTTCAGTAGCGTATTGGCCCGGATACAGGTTCTGATGCTCCAGAAGGACATCGAGCAGCTTTCCGACCCGAATTTCATCCCGGACGGCTCCAACGGCGTTTACATCACTTTCCTGATTATCGGCATCATCGGGTATTTCACTATCCCGACAGTGGCCAACTGGATCATACAGGCAGGCGGTGGCGCGGGCAATTACGGCAAGAATGTAAGTCAGACGGCATCCAAGACAGGTTCCGTGGTGGCAGGAACTGCCGGAGCCGCCGTAGGAAACGTTGCCGGAAGACTTATCAAGTAGTAATCATCTAAAACAATTACAGAATGGAATTCAGATCATTAAAGAACATCGAAACCAGTTTCAGGCACTTGCGCCTGTTCGGTATCGTCTATCTCTGCGCGTGTACCCTGCTTGTGGGATTCTCCGTGTGGAAGGCATACGGCTTCGCCGAGGCGCAGAGGCAGAAAATCTATGTGCTGGACGAGGGAAAGTCACTCATGCTGGCCCTCTCCCAGGACCTGGAACAGAACCGTCCCGTGGAGGCAAGGGAGCATGTCCGGCGTTTCCACGAGCTGTTTTTCTCGCTCTCACCCGACAAGAGCGCGATAGAAGGCAATATCAGGCGGGCCATGTTCCTAAGCGACCGTTCCGCATACGCCCATTACCGGGATTTGGCGGAACAGGGCTATTACAACCGTATCATCTCCGGAAACATGAGCCAGCGTATCGGGATTGACAGCGTGAAATGCGACTTCAACACCTATCCGTATGAAGTGGTGACGTATGCCCGGCTTTCCATCATCCGCGAGAAGAGCGTGACGGAGCGCAGCCTTGTCACACAGGGCAGGCTGCTCAACTCCACGCGCAGCGACAACAACCCGCACGGCTTCATCCTCGAAGCCTTCCGCGTGGTGGAGAACAGGGACATAAGAGTGTATGACCGTTAAATTTTTGAATGTATGAAAAAGATATTTGTAAGAATCAAGGATTTGGCCGAAAAGAAAATGCGCGGTATCTGTGCCGGGCTGAGTCCTGAAAAGAGAGTGATAACCATCATCGTGTTGGCAGCCCTGTTCGCGTTGGGGAACTTCTATATGATTTTCCGTGCCATATACGACATCGGAAGGGAGGATGCAAGACGGGAAGTCATCGAGATTGCCCCGTTGGATATCCCGGATTTTGTTCCGGCAGACACCCTTTCGGACAGGAAAGTCCGCGAGATGGAAGAGTTTTTTAACCAATTCAATAAATGAAGCAATGAGTAACGATGCAAACAAATTGAAACAGAGGCAGGAAATCAGGAAATACCTGGTTTTTGCCGGAATGTTCCTCCTGTTCGCCGGTTGTATGTGGCTGATATTCGCCCCGTCGAAGAAGGACAGGCTGGAAAAAGAGAAGAGTGTCGGGTTCAACGCCGAGTTGCCCGACCCGAGAGGGGCGGGTATCGAGGCGGACAAGATTGCCGCCTACGAGCAGGCTGACATGAGGCGCAGGCAGGAAGAGAAGATGCGCACGCTGGAGGATTTCTCCGCGCTTGCGGATGCCGGCAGGCAGGACGGGACTATCGAACCGTCCGTGGAACTATCGCCGGACATGGAACCTGAAAACGGCGGCACATCCTATCGGGGCGGCGGAAGCGGCAGAAATAGCCGGAGCGACGCTTTTTCTTCGTCCACATCCGCCTACAACGACATCAATGCCACGCTCGGCAGCTTCTATCAGCAGCCTCAGGAAGACCCTGAAAAGGAGGCGTTGAAAGCCGAAGTGGAGCAGTTGCGCCGGGAAGCGGCACAACAACAGTCCGTGCAGATGACATACGATGACCAGGTTGCCCTGTTGGAGAAGTCATACGAACTGGCCGCAAAGTATATGCCCGGTGACGGGGCGGCGAAGCAGGAAGAGGATGAACCTGCCACCGGTGGCAGGAAGATGAAAGCCGTTCCCGTGGGGCAGGTCTCCACTCCGGTGGTATCGTCACTCCCGCAGCCTGTCAGTGATTCCGTGTTATTCGCAAGGTTGGCACAGGCCGGAAACGCGGGATTCCACACAGCCGTGGGAAAAGCCGCCGAGGGGCAGACGAGGAACACCATCCGTGCCTGCGTGCATGGCGACCAGACCGTCACAAACGGACAAAGTGTAAGGCTCAGGCTCATGGAGCCGATGCGTGTCGGCAGGTACGTCCTTCCCCGAAACTCCCTTGTCACGGGCGAAGGACGCATACAGGGGGAAAGGCTCCATGTCGGAATCATACAGGTGGAGCATGGCGGAACCATCATTCCCGTGGAACTTTCCGTGCATGACAATGACGGTCAGGACGGCATCTTCATTCCCGGCTCGATGAAGGCGAACGCCGTCAAGGATGTGGCGGCCAACTTGGGACAGAACCTCGGCACGAGCATATCCATCACCAACCAGTCCGTCGGCGACCAACTGCTCTCCGAAGTCGGCAAAGGTGCCATACAGGGGGTGTCGCAGTACATTACCAAAAAGATGCGTGAGGAAAAGGTGCACCTCAAATCCGGCTATGCCCTTATGCTTTACCAGAACGAAAACCAATAATTACAAACCATTAAAATTCAAAGAGTATGAAAAAGATTTTTGTAATGCTTGCCCTTATGGTGGGCGCAGTGAGTGCTTTTGCACAGAGTGAAGTCGATTCGACATCGACAACCAAGGATGCCATTTTGACAACGGATATTTATCCCGGTCAGGAGGATGGTGACCTCTATCACGGTCTGACCCGGAAACTCACATTTGACAGGATGATACCTCCGTATGGTCTGGAGGTGGCATACGACAAGACCACGCACATCATTTTCCCGTCCGCCGTCCGCTATGTGGATCTCGGCTCCCCGAACCTTGTGGCAGGGAAAGCGGACGGGGCGGAGAATGTAATCCGCGTGAAGGCCGTGGTCAAGAATTTCCGTGACGAGACGAACATGTCGGTCATCACCGAAAGCGGCAGTTTCTATACCTTCAACATCAAGTATTCGGACGAGCCGCTGCTCCTGAATGTCGAGATGAAGGACTTTATCCATGACGGCAGCAAGGTGAACCGGCCGAACAACGCCCTTGACATCTACCTGAAGGAACTGGGCAGTGAATCTCCCAAACTTGTGCAGCTCATCAACAGGAGCATCCACAAGGAGAACAAGCGCCATGTCAAGCACATCGGCAGCAAGGCTTTCGGCATCCAGTACCTCCTTCGCGGCATTTACACCCATAACGGGCTGCTCTATTTCCACACGCAGGTCCGCAACCGGTCGAATGTCCCTTTCGAGGTGGATTTCGTGACATTCAAGATTGTGGACAAGAAGGTGATGAAGCGTACAGCCATCCAGGAACAGATAATCTTTCCCCTGAGGGCGCACAACTATGCCACCATGGTGGCCGGAAACAAGGATGAACGCACTGTGTTCACCTTTGACAAATTCACCATCCCTGCCGACAAGGTATTGGTCGTCGAACTGAACGAGAAGAGCGGCGGGCGTCACCAGTCGTTCACCGTGGAGAGCGAGGACATCGTGAGAGCCAGAGTAATCAACGAACTTAAAGTGAAATAACTATGCGTAAAATCATTTGTAGTTTAGTAACGGTCGTGTCGCTTGCCCTGTTTTCAGGGCAGGCATACGCCCAGCGTTATCTTTCCGGCATGATGGGCGTGGAATTGCGGGGAGGGCTGGCGGAAGGCTCGAAATCGCCCTTGAACCACTATGCGGGGTTTGCCGTATCGGGATATACCAAGAAAGCCAACCGCTGGGTTGTGGGTGCGGAATACCTGCTGAAGAATTACGGGTACCGGAACATATCCGTCCCGCGTGCGCAATTCACCGCCGAGGGCGGCTACTACCTGAAATTCCTGTCCGACCCGTCCAAGACGCTGTTCCTTTCCATCGGCGGTTCGGCCCTGGCCGGTTACGAGACGGTGAATTGGGGCAATAAGATGCTGTATGACGGTTCCAGGCTGCTTGCCAAAGATGCCTTTATCTATGGAGGGGCGATAACACTGGAGCTGGAAACATACATTACAGACCGTATCGTGCTGCTTGCCAACATCCGCGAGCGTGCCTTGTGGGGAAGTTCCCTGTCCGTGTTCACCACACAGTTCGGTCTGGGTGTCAAATTGATGATTGATTAAAACATCACGGCTTATGAACATAGAGGAAATAAGACAGATTCCCATCACGGATTTTCTGGCACGGCTGGGGCATGAACCGACTGCGCGGAAAGGAAATGAGTGGTGGTATTCCGCCCCTTACCGGGAAGAACGGACGCCGTCTTTCAGGGTGAACATCCTGAAAAATGTATGGCAGGACTTCGGCATCGGACGTGGCGGGGATATTTTCAGCCTTGCGGGTGAATTTACAGGCAGCGGGGATTTCAAGACACAGGCCAAATTCATTTCGGAAGCATTGGGTGGTATTGTTACGGAAACCATTTTCCGTCCGAAAGCAAAGCGTCCCGAAACCGATCCTGACGAGGAGAGTTGCTTTGTAAAGGTGCGCTTCGGCCCGTTGTATAACAGAGTCCTGCTCAACTATCTGAAAGAACGGGGCATTTGCAGCGATGTGGCATTGTTTAACTGTGAAGAAGTCAGATACACCTTGCACGGCAAACGATATTTTTCCATCGGATTCAGGAATATCAGTGGCGGGTACGAAGTGCGCAACCGCCTGTTTAAGGGCAGCATATCGCCAAAGGACATCTCGTTGATAGACAACGGTTCGGACACCTGCAACCTTTTTGAGGGTTTCATTGACTACCTTTCATGGATGGTGCTCGGACTGGGCTGCGGCGATGACTACCTCGTGCTGAACTCGGTGGCTCTGCTGGAACGTTCGTATGGCTTCCTTGACAAGTATGAACGGGTCAATTGCTACCTGGACCGGGACGAGGCGGGACGGAGGACGCTGGAGGCTCTCCGTAACCGCTACGGCAATAAGATAGAGGACTGTTCCACCTTGTACAAGGGATTCAAGGATTTGAATGAATACCTGCAACACAGGGACGGAACCGTAGAATTATAACAACCATTAAAACAATATTTGATATGAAGAAAAGAAACAGACTGAACTCATTGGCCGTCATTTTTTCGGCAATGCTCGTGGCATTGATGGCAGTAGCCTTGGTGTCTTGTGACAATGAACTGGACGTGCAGCAGGGATATCCTTTCACGGTGGAAACGATGCCCGTAGCTACCCGCATAATAAAAGGTGAGACCGTGGAAATACGGTGCGAACTCAAACGTGAGGGGCGGTTTTCCGATGCCCGCTACACGATCCGTTACTTCCAGCCTGACGGCAAGGGCACGCTCCGTATGGATGATGGGATGGTATTACTGCCGAATGACCGCTATCCGCTTGACCGTGAGGTATTCCGGCTGTACTACACTTCCGAATGCGAGGACCGGCAGACGATAGACATCTATTTCGAGGATAACAGTGAACCGGCGCAATTGTTCCAATTGACGTTCGATTTCAACAACGAAACGGAAGACGAAGAAGCGGAGGAGGACGATGGAAAAACCGGATTTCATTGGGGTGGTGACACTCTTGTAGCCAAACCGCTGTTGGACATTGATACGATTGCGATATGCGAATGATTGTAGCGGCTATATGCCTGATATTAACCTGTAACGGTATCGTGGCTCATCCACGGGGAGGCGGTGTTTCGCCTCCCTCTGCCACGCAAATACCGGATTCGCTTTTCGAGAAGGCTGTCGCCTGCATCAAGCGGTTCGAAAGATGGCATGGAAACCATCTGCCTTACGTGGGCTGGGGGCACAAATTATTGCCGGGGGAAACATTCACACCGGATATGAGTGAGGCTCAGGCGGACTCTTTGTTAAGGGCAGATTTGAGAAAATTATGCAGGATGTGCAGCCGTTTTGGGAAGGATGCTCTTTTGATTGCCACATTAAGTTACAATGTCGGCTATTATCGTCTGGTCGGCTATGGGAAGATGCCCAAAAGCAGGCTGATACAAAAATTGGAAGCCGGAGATAGGGACATTTATGACGAATATGTATCTTTCAGATGTTATAAGGGAAAAGTGGTTCCGAGCATCGAACGAAGAAGAAAAGTGGAATTCAAATTGCTATATATCCATTGAATATTAAAAGCCTTTCCTTATGCAATTTAAGGAAAG
>ENA-UEQN01000133-UEQN01000133.1-human-gut-metagenome-genome-assembly--contig:-NODE-133-length-73832-cov-22.827388_pt1 | contig 73832 bp, 66 predicted proteins | sample MGYA00242940_ERZ507944 | MGnify/ENA primary metagenome ERZ507944 (study PRJEB26167, sample SAMN06115449) | human gut metagenome | host: Homo sapiens | place: China:Fujian | collected 2015-08-20... | reverse complement strand
GCCACGCCCTCGATCTCACCCTTGCCGAACGTTTCCGGGTGCTTGGACGCCTGCTTGACCTGATTGTAAGCAATAAACGCCGCCAAACCGCCGACAGTGTCGGGCGTTGCGCCAATGATGACACCGACAAGAGAACCAATGCCAATGGGCTTGCGGCAGCGCCGATATTCCTCTTTTGTGATTTTATTATAAGTGTTCTGTCTTGTCAATCTTTTTCAAAAAAACAGGGGCGAACAGGGCGATCATCCGAAACGGAATGATCGCCCTGTTTCATTGCTTATGGATCCATTGTCACTGCACGCAGCCGGTGGTCAGATCGGCCAGTGTCCGTCTATCCTTTCATTTAAATGGGAGATACCACGAATCACTTCAGAGCGACGACCTCATCGTTCTCATCGTACATACGGATGCCTTCCTTTTCCTCCTTGGTACGGCCCAGACCGAACTGGATCGTAGCCAGAGCCACCAACGCCAGTAGGAAGCAATAGTAGTTGGCGCCGATGATGGAGAAGGGAGACAGGCCGGTCAGAGAGACGCACAGCAGGATCTGGCCGCCGTGAGGAATGATGCCCTGGACCACGCAGGAGAAAATATCCAGGATGGAGGCCGCACGCTTGGGAGCCACATTGTGCTCCGCCACGACCTTGCGCACCAGGGGAGCAGCCATCATGATGGCGATGGTGTTGTTGGCCATAGCCGCATCGAACACGGAGACCATGCCGGCGGTCATGTACTCAGCACCCTTGCGGGTCTTTACGCTGGCGTGCATCTTCTTCACCAGCCAGTCAATAGCGCCCAGTTCCTCGGCAACACCGCCAACGCCGCGCAGCAGCAGGGCGATCAGGCAGATGTCATACATACCGCTCATGCCGCTGCCCATAGCCTGCGCAAAGCCGGGGATATCGAAGGAACTGGTCGCGAAGCCAATGGCGCCAGCTACGCCGATACCGGCCAGCAGCAGAATAAACACGTTGCATCCGGTCAGGGCGAACACCAGAATGAAGATATAGGGAATAACCTTAATGAATTCATAGGAGAAATCACCGGTCAGCTCAGCAGCGCTGCCGACCACGGTATAGATGACCATGGCGAGCACAGCGGCAACTGCGGCGATCACGCCGTTCATCTTGAACTTATCCCGCATCTCGCAGCCGCAGCCACGGGTCGCAGCGATGGTGGTATCGGAGATCATGGACAGGTTATCGCCGAACATGGCGCCGCCCAGAACAGTGCTGATCGCCAGAGCCAGATTCAGGCCCGCGCTCTCAGCAACAGCCACAGCGATGGGGCCAACAGCGGAAATGGTGCCCATGGATGTGCCCATGGCGGTCGCCATAAATGCGGAGATCAGGAACAGACCGGCAAACATAAACTGGGTCGGAACCAGGCTCAGGCCCAGGTTTGCAGTGGCCTGCACGCCACCCATGGCCTTCGCGACGCCGGAGAAGGCGCCGGCCAGCAGGAACACCATGATCATGATCATCGTGCCCTGGTTGCTCATGCCCTTGCAGAAGGTATCCATGCGGTATTCCAGGTTGCGCTCTTTGCCGCCCATGCACATGCACACCAGCAGCGCACCCACAAGGGCAGCCATACGGGGAACCTGCTTAAAGGAGTCTCCACCGTAGCCCAGAGCGGCGCAGATCAAGCCGCTGCCAAGATAAATTGCCAGGAACGTAAGCAGGGGGAAAAAGCCTTTCCAACCGTAATATTTCTTGTTCTCCATAATGCGCTTCCTCTCTTTTTTTATTTCACAGATCTCTCTGGATTTTTAAGATACCTCCGGAGAAGCCGTGACCTCTCCGGAGGGGCAAATACGAGGATAACGGGGGTTTGGGATCAGATCGTGGCAAAGGCGGTTTCAAAATCGTTGATAAGGTCTCTGGCGGACTCCAGGCCAACGGAGAGGCGGATCAGACCGTCCGTGATACCGGCAGCCAGGCGGTCCTCCTTGGACACAGCGGCGTGCGTCATGCTGGCGGGGTGCTCGATCAGCGTATCGGGATCGCCCAGAGACACGGCAATCGAAGCGATGGACAGGTTATTCAGCAGCTTCTTGCCAGCCTCGAAGCTGGTCATGCCCTTTACGTCATCGTTCAGCTCAAAGCTGAGGATACCACCAAAGAGGCCGTTCTCCATCTGGCGGCAGGCCAGCTCATGGCTGGGGTCGCTCTCCAGACCGGGATAGTAGACCTTCTTCACGTAGGGGTTGGACTCCAGATACTTGGCAACCGCCATTGCGTTCTGGCAGTGACGCTCAATACGCAACGCCAGGGTCTTCATGCCTCGCAGTACCAGATAGCTGTTGAAGGGAGAGGGCGGGCAGCCATTGATCTTCGTCATGGCGTTGCCGCGGATCAGGCCCATATCGGCAGCGGAGCCGACCACAACGCCGCCCAGCGCATCGCCGTGGCCGTTGATGTACTTGGTGATGCTGTGCAGGACCACGTCCGCGCCCAGCTTCAGCACGTGCTGAATGGGAGGCGGTGCAAAGGTAGCGTCCACCACCACGCGGATATCCTTGCCGGCGACTGCCTTGACAGCCGCAACGTCCGTCACCTTGATCATGGGGTTGTTGGGGGTCTCGAAATAAATCATCTTGGTGTTGGGCTTGATGGCGGCCTTCAGTGCCTCCAGATCGGAGGTATCCACGCGAGAGACCTCAATGCCCATATTGGGGAGGTTTACGGTCGCCACTGCGTTGGTGCCGCCGTAAACAGAGTTGTCAAAGATCACATGGTCGCCGCACTTCAGGAACGCGATCATCACAGAACCGACTGCGCCCATGCCGGAGGCGGTGGCCACAGCGTCCTCACCGCCCTCCATGGCGGCGCACTTCAGCTCGAAGGCACGGGTGGTGGGGTTTCCGCCGCGGGTGTACTGATAGCCGGGGATCTTCTTGGCAAACTTGTCAGCACCCTCCTCCACAGTTTCAAAGCAGAAAGTTGAGGTCTGATAGATCGGCGTGGCCAGCGCGCCGTGGGCGGGATCGTGGCCCTGTCCGGCGTGGATGATCATGGTCTCAAAATCGACATTGCTCCAGTCCAGCTTGCTCATGTTAGCAGCCTCCTTCAGTAAAAATCATAAATTGGTTTTTGTAACATCAGATGTCATATCTTATAGGCACAGTCTACACGTTTCCGCTTCTTTTGTCAATTGCACAATTTGACGATACAAAAAGCACTTTTTTGTGGGAAAAATGAATAATTTTTCGTAATCGTTTGCTTCCATTCTCCCCTTTTTTCTTCTTTTTGTATTGGAGAAAACGTTTGGGTACGTTAACAATTCGCAAATAAAATAGTTGTATAATATAGCCGAACATGATATAGTAATAATTGAAAATTTTTTATACTTTGTGCAGGCCAGTTGGCCTTGTACTTTATGCACGGCCATTTCTTACAAAGAGTGTCCGCTTGTGAGGAGTTGTTGGTATGGAGATTGGCAAAAAGCAGCGCGATCCAAAGAAAAGTCTTTCCAGACAGGTGGTTGATTCCATCGAAGAAATGATCATGGAGCGCAAGCTCGGTCCCGGAGATGTACTGCCCACGGAAATTCAAATTTCCGAAGAATTGCAGGTCAGCAAGAGCAGTGTAAGAGAGGCCATCAAAATGCTGGAGGCCCTGGGCGTCGTAGAGATTCGCCGGGGGTTGTGCACCGTCATCAGTAAGAATCCGGAGCAGGGCTATATGAATGTCATGCTCTCTCACTTCTACCTCAACAGCGGAAATGAGGAGGATCTGCAAAACTTCCGTTATATTATAGAGTCCGCCTACACGACCTACGCTATCCACCAGGCAACAGACAATGACCTTGCGGCCATTCGTGAAAAGCTGGAGCTGTTCCGCGAAAAGCTGCGGAACGGCACGCTGGAGGCGGAGGACGATATCCTGTTCCACGGGCAGATCTTGCAGGCAACGCATAATTCCTTTATGATCAGCCTGGGAAATGCGCTGAACGAGCTGTTCCGCCGCTCCATCGCCATCGCGATCCGGGATAACCCCGAAGTGGCCCTCCATGACCACGAGAGCATCTATCAGGCCATCGTCAACCGGGACCCGGTCGCCGCGGAAAAGGTGATCGCTGCAAGCGCCAGACAGTGGGCTGCATCGTTTAAGATCCAGGACGCCGTGGCGGAGTCCACCTTATAATATAATAAAATCAGACGGAACGACCCGGTATATCACCGGGCCGTTTCTTTTTACAAAATTTTACAAAAAATTGAGAAATCACCCTTGACAATCTAGAACCATGTGCTATACTTTAAACATCAGATGTCTTATGTCATGTATCTTTTATTTTTAAATACGTTGAGGAGGCACTTATTATGGGCAAGGTTTATTACGATCAGGACGGTCACATCGAGGCGATCCAGGATAAAGTCATTGCGATCATCGGCTACGGCAACCAGGGCCGTTCTCAGGCTCTGAACATGAGAGATTCCGGCGCTAAGCACATTATCGTTGGCAGCATCCATGATGAATCCTGGAACACCGCCAACGCCGACGGCTTCCCCACTTATTCCATCGCTGAGGCTTCCAAGAAGGCTGACATCGTGTTCCTTCTGCTGCCGGACGAAGTGGCTCCCGAGATCTACGAGCGCGATATCGCTTCCAACCTGCATCCCGGCGCAGCACTGAACTTTGCTTCTGGCTACAACATCACCTATGGCTTCATCAAGCCCGCCGCTGATCTGGACGTGATCATGGTCGCTCCCCGCATGATCGGCAAGGGCGTTCGTGAAACCTATGAAAACGGCACCGGCTTCCCCACCTTCCTGGTCGTCAATCAGGACGCTACCGGCCACGCCAAGGAGATCGCCGTTGGTCTGGCCAAGGCTCTGGGCTCTACCAAGGCCGGCGCCATCGAGGTCACCTTCAACGACGAGACCTATCTGGACCTGATGAGTGAGCAGGCTATCTGGCCCCTGATCATGAACGTCATGGTGACTGCATTCGACTTCTTCGCCGAGAAGGGTCTGCCCGCTGAGGCGATCCTCACCGAGATGTACATGTCCAAGGAGCCTATGGTCATGATGGAGAAGATGGCGGATATGGGTCTGTTCAAGCAGCTGCCCCTCCACAGCCGTACCAGCCAGTATGGTCAGATGTCCCGCTTCAAGATGGTGGACAACACCTCCATGCGTCAGTTCATCGAGGAGCAGTACAACAAGATCGTCGATGGCAGCTTCGCTCAGGAGTGGGAAGAGGTCAAGGCTGACGATATGAAGAAGTTTGATGAGCTGCGGGCCGAGACTGAAAAGCTGCCCATCTCTGTGGTCGAGGCAGAGGTCCGCAAGAACCTCTCCGGCGGTAAGGCCAACTGATCGCCCCCTCTTCATTCTTCTCTACAAAACGTTCCCTACGGCCGCGGAAAATTGTAATCTGCAATTTTCCGCGGCTTTTTTACAACTCCGGTTGTATTTTTCAAAGAACTATGGTATATGTGCTCTTGAGGATACCCACAGGCTGTTATGCTGACAGAAATATTTGTTTTCAAGAAAAGGAGAACGCTTATGAAGATCACAAGTATTGACGTATACGATTTTGGCAAATGCCTGAACTACGAGGACTGCTCTCCCATCTGCATTCGCATCAACACGGACGCGGGGATCAGCGGCTTTGGCGAGGTAGGTCTGGCCTACGGCAACGCCCATAACGCGGGCGTTTGGATGGTGAAGGACTTCGGCCAGCTCATCATCGGCAAGGATCCCCTGCGCAGCGAAGCCATTCGGGAGCAGCTGTTCCGCACGACCTTCTGGGGCATGGGCGGCGGCACCGTTATCAACGCCGGCATGAGCGCTATTGACATCGCCCTGTGGGATATCAAGGGTAAATACTACAATGCCCCCGTCTATCAGCTCTTAGGCGGTAAGATCAATGAAAAGCTCCGGGCCTATGCAAGCCAGATCCAGTTCGACTGGGACCTGGAGGACCGCAACATGGTCACGCCGGAGCAGTATGCCGAGGCTGCAAAGAAGGCCATGGCGCAGGGCTATACCGCCGTGAAGGTGGACCCTGTCGGCGTTGCTGCCAATGGCAACTGGCAGCGCACGAAGCAGGACGCTGACTGGCGTCTCCGGGGTCAGCTTCCCCAGAACGTACTGAAGTTGGTTCGCGCCAGATTGCAGGCGATCCGGGACCTCAGCCCCGATCTGGACATCATCATCGAGCTTCACTCCTTCACGGACACCAGCACTGCCATCCAGCTGGCCAACTACATCGATGATCTGAACATCATGTACTACGAGGAGCCGGTCCATCCCCTCAACGCCGTCTCCATGCGGGAGATCAAGGAGAATATCCGGATCCCCGTGGCCTCCGGCGAGCGGATCTACACCCGTCTGGGCTACCGCCCCTTCTTCGAGAACCGCTCCCTCAGCGTGATCCAGCCGGACGTGTGCCTCTGCGGTGGTATTTCCGAGGCCAAGAAGATCTGCGACATGGCGGATACCTATGATGTGAAGGTCCAGATCCATGTCTGCGGCGGCCCCATTTCCCAGGCAGCGGCCCTCCATGTGGAGACCGCGATCCCCAACTTCCTGATCCATGAGCAACACTCCTACGGCATCAAGCAGGGCTTGCGGGATACCTGCGTCTACGACTACCTGCCGGACGATCACGGCGAGCTGACGGTCCCCGAGCTGCCCGGCATCGGTCAGGAGATCACCGAGGAGACCATGGCTAAGACCTGGGTCTACACCATTCAGTAAATTGCTTTGGAGCCACGCTATATACGCTTGACATCCGGTGGGAAAACTCTGTATGACCCAAGCTGCCTGTCAGGATGATGGCTGTTTTGACCAGGAGGGACGTGGTTCACGCTGAACCACGTCCCTCCTTCCGTTTGCTTCCTTCGCCGTATGCGATATATCCCCTCCCGGCCCGTCAACTGTTTTTCTTGCACTCTGACAGGTGCAGGGCTATAATTCCAAGCAGCAAGAGCGCGTCTGTCGAAAAGGCGGTGAATTTCCCTGGCCGGTAAGGTCGGGTAGCCGTTAGCGGCTGGGCCGGCGGTGTATTCCCGCTCCACGCGGGGAGCAGGAATTTTTTCGGCGCGCAGGCCCGTTCAACAAAGGATATCCCATTTTGCGAAGGAGCACATTCTATGAAGATCATTGTAACAGACGGCTACGTGGAAAACCCCGGCGACCTGAGCTGGGCCCCGCTGGAAGCCTTGGGCGAGGTGACGTACTACGACCGCATCGACACGGCTGACGAGGATGAGAGCATCCGTCGGATCGGCGACGCGGAGATCGCCGTCATCAACAAGGCGAAGGTCTCCCGGAAGGTCATTGACAACTGCCCCAACCTGAAGTTCATCGCAGTGATGGCCACCGGCTACAACGTGGTGGACGTGGCTTACGCCAAGGAAAAGGGCATCCCCGTGTGCAACGTGCCCAACTACGGCGGCTATTCCGTCAGCCAATTCACCATCGCCCTGATGCTGGAAGCCTGTCTCCACATCGGCCACCATGACCGCACCGTCCATGAGGGCAAATGGCAGAACAGCCCGGACTGGTGCTACTGGGACTATCCTCTCGTCGAGCTGGCAGGCAAGACCTTCGGTCTGCTGGGCTGCGGCCGTATCGGGATCCACACCGCCGAGGCCGCCAAGGGACTGGGGATGCACGTCATCGCCTACAACCGCTCCCAGTCTCAGGCCGCTAAGGATCTGGGGGTGGAATTTGTGGATCTGGACGGCCTGTTTGCCCGGTCCGACGTGCTGGCGCTCCAAATGCCCTTAGCGGACTTCAACGTGGGCATCATCAACAAGGCAAACATCGCCAAAATGAAGGACGGCGTTATCATCCTCAACAACAGCCGGGGGCAAATGGTGGTGGAGCAGGATCTGGCGGACGCTCTGAACAGCGGCAAGGTGGCCTTCGCCGGGCTGGACGTGGTCTCCACGGAGCCGATCCGGGCCGACAATCCCCTGCTGACGGCGAAAAACTGCATCATCACCCCCCATATGTCCTGGGGCTCTCAGGGCAGCCGCCAGCGGATCATGGACTGCACGGTAAACAATATCAGGGCGTTTCTGAATGGAACGCCGGAAAACGTGGTGAACCCGTAAGCCTTTTCAACGGGACATCTATTTTGAAAGGGGAACCTGACTATGGACAGCAAGACCCTGCAAACCCTCCGCCGGGACGCGGAGGACATCTGCCGCAGCGCCATTGAAGCCTCAGTGCCGGACGCCGCCATTCAGCGGGCGCTGGCCCAGCTGCCCCCCTGTCAGGGGCGGACGGTGCTGGTCTCCATCGGTAAAGCCGGCTGGCAGACCGCCAAGGCCGCTTACGACGCGCTGGGCAGCACCATCGAACACGGCGTGGTGGTGACGAAATACGGCCACAGCCAAGGCCCCATCGGCGGCCTGTCCATTTACGAGGCGGGCCATCCCGTACCGGATGAACATTCCGTCCGGGCCACGGAAGCGGCGCTGGCGGCAGTCAGCGGCCTCTGCGCAAGGGACCGTGTGCTGTTTCTGGTGTCCGGAGGCGGCTCCGCCCTGTTTGAGTGCCCTCTGGTGCCTCTGGCGGAGCTGGAGGACATCACCGGCCAGATGCTGGCCTGCGGCGCGGACATCACTCAGATCAATACCATCCGCAAACGGCTCTCCGGCGTCAAGGGCGGGCGGTTCGCCCAGCTCTGCGCCCCGGCCCATGTGTATGCCATCCTCCTCTCCGACGTCATCGGAGATCCCCCGGATATGATCGCCTCCGGCCCCGCCTATCCGGACAGCACCACAACGGCGCAGGCCATGGCCCTTGTGAGCCGGTACGGTCTGACCCTCAGCCCTCAGGCGCTGGACTTGCTGGAGCAGGAACCGCCCAAGGTGCTGGATAACGTCACCACGGTCATCACCGGCAGCGTGGCCCAGCTCTGCCGGGACGCGGCGGCCCGTGCGGAAGCGCTGGGCTACCGGACCTGCCTTCTGACGGACCGGCTCCAATGCGAGGCCAGGGAAGCGGGCCGCTTCCTGTCCGCCATGGCGGGGACCCACGCCGGAAAGGGCGAAAAAACCGCCTATATCTTAGGCGGCGAGACGGTGGTCCATCTGACGGGCCACGGCCTGGGCGGACGGAATCAGGAATTGACGCTGGCAGCGGCGGAAGGACTGGCAGGATTGGAAGCTGTGGTGGCCTCCGTCGGCTCTGACGGCACCGACGGTCCCACAGACGCGGCCGGCGGCATCACCGACGGCGCCACGGCGGATACGCTGGAGGCGCTGGGCATCTCCATCGGCAAAACGCTGGCGGACAACGACGCTTATCACGCCCTGAAAGCCTGCGGCGAGCTGATCTTCACCGGACCTACCGGCACCAATGTCAACGACATCACCGTGCTGCTGGTGTGACCCCCTCCCCTGTCGGCAGGCGTTGGACCGCAGCCAGTCGCAATCAAAATTGAGATGTTCGCCTTGTATTGGCAAAAAATTAGCCACGGATCCGGGTATCCTGCTTTCTTTTTTGCCCTCGGAAAAGCCGCAAAAGCGCAGGAAACGCAGTCATACCAACGTTTCCAACACATTGGTCGCACGGCCTTTAACACCTCCGGCACAAACGCCGCAACGTTCGTTTCAACAGGCTTCGGCGGGAGTCCTGCTTTCCTCCGCTAACCGCCTGATCTGCCTGAAATACGCTGAAGGTGCGCCCCATACGGCAAGGGGAGAGTCCTTTCCAAAGCGGTTTCAAATCACACTCGCACAAACGGTTCACGTTCGTTTTCACAGGTGAAAGCGGGTACACTCTTGCCTTCGCCAACAGGATCGCACACAGCGGCTCACAGGGCGAAACAGGGGCGTTTCGAGCGGGGGTGGTATCACTACCATCGGACCGTTTTGCGCGGTTCAGAAACCCTGCGTGGCCGGGGGTCAGAACGGCTTTGCCGCTTTTGGGTCTTGGTCGGGTGTGCTCCCGAAGAGCGCAGAGAGCCTGCGGGACAGCGACACGCTCATGCGCGTCGCTGTTCCGAAGCGTCGCGGCCCCGCTGGGCTGCGTGATCCCATTGTTTTTTTCTCTCACCACATTGATGAGCTTCACGGTTTTGCTCAACCGCTTCGTTGGCACACAGAAAATTGAGCGCCTGTTCTTTAGTTACAGCGGTGCGTTTTTAGAACAAAAAGCGTGACTGCGATAGCTTTAATTTTCCACTTCATTTTTTACAAAAACCGTGGTATACTGTTTATGAGGTGAGGGCTGTGCAGTTTCGACCGTTTGTTTACGATGCAATGAATCGACAAGTGCCGGTGGCTATTGAGCCGATGACGCCGCAGGATGCTGCGTTGACAGACCGAGAACCCTTGTGGCAGACCTCCTGGGCCAGCGAATATCTGGCCGACGAAAATTACGAAAAATACGCAGCCAGAGTTGGAGATGAGCTGATTGCTCTGGCAGCATATGAGGTCCTTCCGACTGCGCTGGTCGTACACATTGTGTATATGGAGGCACAGCCTGAGTCAAATCCTACGCTCGACGGAGGAACTCCGAAGTACAGAGGGATAGGGAGGCTGCTGATCGCCTATGGCATCAAGCTGTCCATTGACAGCGGTTTGACCGGCGATGTGGTGCTTGAAGCGAAGACGACGAGCTTGGCGAAGCATTATGAGGAAGACTTTGGGGCCGTTTTACTTCCAACCTTTCAATCTTCCGCGCCAAGGTATTTGATTGCGGACGAAGCTGCCAAACGAATTTTCTTCACCTATCTGGATTGATTTTCTGCGAGGAGGTGCTTTGCATGGATATGAATAAAATCAGACCGGCGTCTGATGCGGCGTGGTATTGCCGCAAAGATGCAGAGGAAGAACGTTTTTATGAGATATTCTTTCAACTGTGCCGCAAATACAGTGTGCGTTGGGCAAGCGCCACACCGAAGGAGAAAAGCTTTATTGAAGAAGTGACCCGCGTCACCTATGAGCGGGACAGGGCGCAGCGGCTTGGTTTGCCGCTGTCGGAGGTGCGCCCCTCGTTCGCGTCCTGAAAGTTGTTTGACCCACACCGTGACCCACACGGGGAAATGAGCGGACGGAAACAATGGAACAAACAGGTTGCGACCTCATCCTTTTTGGACAAAAAAACGCCGCAAAGCCTTATACAGCAAGGGCTGGAAGGCTCTACGGTGGTTGGTAAGGATGAGGTCACCAGTTCAAATCTGGTCAGCAGCTCCAGAACAACACCTGAAATCTTCGGATTTCAGGTGTTTTTCGTTATAAAGATAAATCTGGGATCAAGAAGAGCTCCCGCATTGCAAAATGCAATGCGGGAGTGTTTTTCAGTCGCAGACATCATCCGCTACGCGGCACAGCACATCGGGGTGGTTGGAGATGATGCAGTCTACGCCCCGGGCGATCATATCTTTCATGTTCTCCTCGTCATTTACCGTCCAGGTGTTGACCTTCATGCCCCGGCCGTGGAACAGCTCCATCAGCTCCGGCTGATATTGCAGAAGCATATACCGGGGATGCATATTGTCGGCATTGGAGCGCTGGACATAATGTTCCATGTCCAGATAGGGCTTATCATACAGAAGGCCGGTTTCAATGTCCGGGCACAGCTCCTTGAAATGCTGCATGGAGATATGGTTGAAGGAGGAAACGAACACCTGCTCCTGCATCTGGCGTTTGCAGATTTCGTCGATCACCCGTTGCTCCAGATTCTCGTAAAACACCTCGTAGTTTTTCAGTTCCATGTTCAGCAGCATCTTGGTCTCCTTACAGAAGTCCAGCAGCTGGCCAAAGGTCCAGATATGCTGACCTGCAAATTCCGGAGACTTCCAAGCACCGATATCCAGTGAGAGCAGCTCATCATAGGTCATGTTCTTGATGAAGCCGGTGCCGTTGGAGGTGCGCTCTACAGAGGCATCATGAAAAATCACCAGCTTGCCGTCTTTGGTGATGTGGACGTCGCTTTCAAAGCCGTCGGCAGCGGTCTTTTCCACTGCCATCCGGAAGGCCAGAGGGCTGTTCTCCGGGTAATTGCCGGAAAAACCGCGGTGCGCAAGCAAAAGTGGGCGTTTCATATGATTCTCTCCTTACACGTAATAATAAAAGCGCATGACGCTCCCGTCATACGCTTCTCTCAACATCTCTGATTTGTATTATAGCCGCATAAACAGGGAAATACAAGTATTAACACAAAATTTTGGCAAAAGGAATTTCGGGACGAAATTGAACAGAAGTGCCCGCAGTTTTTGATAAAAACCGAGGCTGTTGCTGCAACAGCCTCGGTTTTGTGTGCGTTTACTGGTGGATGGCGGTGCCGGTTTTGCCGGCTACGCCGTCCTTGGCCTTTTCCAGCAGCGTGATGAGGGCGGAGCGGCCGGGGGCACTTTCGGCAAACTCCACGGCGGCCTCCACCTTGGGCAGCATGGAACCGGGGGCAAAGTGCCCCTCACCGATGTACTTGCGGGCCTCGTCAGGAGTCAGGGAATCCAGCCACTTTTCATCGGGCTTGCCGAAGTTGATGGCAACCTTTTCTACGGCAGTGAGGATGATAAGGGTGTCGGCTTCCACCTGCTGAGCCAGTACGCAGGAGGCGAAGTCCTTGTCGATAACAGCGGCGGCGCCCTTCAGATGGTGCCCTTCAGTCTTGTAGACGGGGATCCCGCCGCCGCCGCAGGCCACCACCACCAGCCCGGCCTCTACCATATCCCGGATGGACTGGATCTCAATGATCGACTGAGGTCTGGGAGAGGCGACCACCCGGCGGTATCCGCGGCCGGCATCTTCGATGACGTTGTAGCCGCGTTCGGACACCATCTTGTCGGCTTCCTCCTTGGTCATGAAAGCACCGATGGGCTTGGTAGGGTTCTGGAACGCCTCATCATTCGGGTCCACCTCAACCTGAGTAAGCACGGTGGCCACGCCCTTTTGGATGCCACGGTCCAGCAGTTCTTCCCGCAGCGCGTTTTGCAGGTCATAACCGATGTAGCCCTGGCTCATGGCCACGCATACGGACAGAGGACAGGGAATGTACTTCTCCGGCTCGGAGCGGGTCAGCTCGGCCATGGCTTTCTGGATCATGCCCACCTGGGGGCCGTTTCCGTGGGCGATGATGACCTCGTGTCCTTCTTCGATCAGATCGACGATAGCCTTGGCAGTCTGCTTCACGGCGATCATCTGCTCAGGGAGATTGCTGCCCAGAGCATTGCCGCCCAGCGCGATCACAATACGCTTACCCATGAAAAACACCTCAATTTGTTTAGAATCTATACATTTTAGAGCAAAAACGGCAATAGATGCCCCGTGTTGTGGGGGTGCCGCTGAGACGGCTGTCATGGCCGCCGGTGAAAATGAGGGAGCCCGTCCGCACAGATACAGACAGGTTGACCTATGCAGACGGGCCTCCGGAATGGAAAAGGGATGTCAGGCGGAAAGCCTGTAAAATTCAGCGTGTTCTGAGAAGATTTACTTCTGGAACCAACGGGCGATCCCGCGCTCCTCCAGAGCCTTCAGCGTGGCCTGAGGATCCTTCACCTTAGCCAGGAAGATCATGGCGGCGATGATATAGGGCTTGTAGGAAGCTTCCTTATACAGGGGGGTGCGGTAGCGGTCAAACACGGAGGCCTCTACCTCGCCGTCCTTGCAGGAAACATCGTTGATGTCGGCAGGGAGGCAGTGGAGATACAGGGCCTTACCGTCCTTGGTGGTCTTCATCAGCTCTTCGGTGCAGCACCAATCCTTGTGATCGGCGTTCTGGGCCAGCAGTTCCTTCTCCAGAGCCTTGATGCCGTCGGCGTCGCCCTCAGCGTACAGATTAGTGCGCTTCTCCATAGCGGCGAAGGGCGCCCAGCTCTTGGGATAGACGATATCAGCGTCCTTGAAGGCCTCGGCCATGGAGTTGGTCTTGGTGAAGGAACCACCGGTCTTGGCGGCGTTGGCCTTGGCGACCTCCTCCACCTCGGGCATGACCTCGTATCCCTCGGGGTGAGCCAGCACCACGTCCATGCCGAAACGGCTCATCAGACCGATGACGCCCTGAGGCACGGAGAGGGGCTTGCCGTAGGAGGGGCTGTAAGCCCAGGTCATAGCGATCTTCTTGCCCTTCAGGTTCTCCACGCCGCCAAAGTGGTGAATGATGTGCAGCATGTCGGCCATGCACTGGGTGGGGTGGTCAATATCGCACTGCAGGTTGACCAGGGTGGGCTTCTGCTCCAGAACGCCGTCCTTGTGGCCCTGGGTCACGGCCTCGGCCACTTCCTTCTGATAGGTGTGGCCCTTGCCGATGTACATATCGTCACGGATGCCGATGACGTCGGCCATGAAAGAGATCATGTTGGCAGTCTCGCGGACAGTCTCGCCGTGAGCGATCTGGCTCTTGCCTTCGTCCAGATCCTGGACCTCCAGGCCCAGCAGGTTGCAGGCGGAGGCGAAGGAGAAACGGGTGCGGGTAGAGTTGTCCCGGAACAGGGAAATGCCCAGACCGGACTCGAAAATCTTGGTGGAGATGTTGTTCTCGCGCATATAACGCAGGGCATCCGCCACGGTAAAGACGGCTTCCAGCTCGTCATCGGACTTGTCCCAGGTCAGGAAGAAGTCACCCTCGTACATCTCTTTGAAGTTCAGGGCGTTCAGCTTGTCGATATATTTCTGCAGAGTAGCGTCCATGATAATTGGCTCCTTTATAAATCTATATTTTGTAATTTGTGAGAAAAGGTCTGAAACGGTTTCTGTGCGAATTACTGAATGTCGTTGTTGGTCTTGCCGGCCCGGAACTGGGAAACATCGGCAGTCTTGTTCTCCTCCTTGTACAGACCGGGCACGGCGGCGTACAGGGCAGCGCAGGTCACAAGATCCTGCTTCCAGGTGATCTCATTGGGGGCGTGGGCCTGAGATTCCGCACCGGGGCCGAAGCCAACGCAGGGGATGCCGTAACGTCCCTGAATGGCTACGCCATTGGTGGAGAAGGTCCACTTGTCGATCAGGGGACGATGACGCAGGTGCATTGCGCCGTCGGGGCCAATGCGCTCCTCACCGTACAGCGCGTGGTGGGCATCCACCAGAGCCTGCACGTGGGCGGCGTTTTCCTTGTTGATCCAGGTGGGGAAGTAGCACTCGGTCTCGTAGACCTCGCCGGTCCAAGAGGGCCGGTCATACATATACATGGAGACCTTCACATCGTCACCGTACTTCTTTACGCTGGGCAGCTGGCGGATCTCCTCCAGACAGGAGTCCCAGGTCTCGCCGGCAGTCATGCGGCGGTCGATGGAGATGGAGCAGGAGTCAGCCACAGCGCAGCGGGAGGGAGAGGTGTAGAAGATCTGGGAGGTGGTGCAGGTGCCCCGGCCAAGGAACTGAGCGTCCTCGTAATGCTCGGGGTTGAATGCGGGATTCAGCATCTTCACGAGGCCCTTGATCTCGTTGGAGGGGCCGTCACCGTTCTCATTGAGCGCGCGGACTTCCTGAAGAATGTCGGCCATCTTGTAAATGGCGTTGTCACCACGCTCGGGTGCAGAGCCGTGGCAGGAAACGCCCTTCACATCCACACGGATCTCCATGCGGCCGCGGTGGCCGCGGTAGATGCCGCCGTCGGTGGGCTCGGTGGAGATAACGAATTCCACCTGCTCCTTTTTGATGCCGTTGGCGGGGAAGTACTTGTTGACGATGTACTGCCAGCACATACCGTCGCAGTCCTCTTCCTGCACAGAACCCACCACCATGATCTTATAGCCGGCGGGGATCAGGCCCAGATCCTTCATGATCTTGGCGCCGTAAGTGGCAGAGGCCATACCGCCCTCCTGGTCGGAGCCACCGCGGCCATAGATGACCTGATCATCCTCGTAGCCCTGGTAGGGGTCATGGGTCCAGTTGTCGATGTTGCCCACGCCCACGGTGTCGATGTGGGAGTCGATGGCGATGATCTTGTCGCCGTCACCCATCCAGCCGATGACATTGCCAAGACCGTCGATCTCCACCTTGTCATAGCCCAGCTTTTCCATCTCGGCCTTGATGCAGTGAACAACCTCACGCTCCTCGCAGCTTTCGCTGGGGTGGGAGATCATGTCCCGCAGGAAGCGGGTCATATCGGCCTGATAGGCCTGAGCGGCTGCTTTAATCTTCTCAAAATCCATGGTAGTAACCTCCAATTTTATTTCTCAAATTTTGGTTGGGTTCGCTTCTGGACCGTGCGTTCAGCAGGGCTTCTGCGGGGTGTCATCGGTGGGATACTCGCCATCCCACACCACCCGGCGATACTTTTCGGGATCGGTGTTGCCCTCAGTGGAGAACATGAGCACCCGGCTGTGCCGGTCCAGCTCCAAAGCGTCCCGCAGCTCCTTGTAGGTGTCATCACACATGATGGCGTCCAGAACACCCATGCCCACGGCGCCGGATTCGCCGGACACCACGCGGGGGTCGCCCTTGACGGGGGAACTCAGCATCCGCATACCCTTGGCGCTGACCCAATCGGGGCAGGAGATGAAGGCGGACACATGGTTCCGCAGAATGTCCCAGGAGATCGTGTTGGGTTCGCCGCAGGCCAGACCGGCCATGATGGTTTTCAGATCACCGGTGACGATGCGGGGCTTGCCGTCATTGGCCAGCGCGCCCTGATACAGGCAGTCAGCCGCCTCGGCCTCCATCACCACGAACTTGGGAGGATCGTTGGGGAACAGGTTTGCGAAGCAGCCCACCACCGCACCGGCCAGAGAGCCGACGCCGGCCTGGACGAACACGTGGGTGGGACGGTTTACGCTGCACTGACGAAGCTGGTCGGCGGCCTCATTGGCCATGGTGCCGTAGCCCTGCATGATCCAGGAGGGGATCTCCTCGTAGCCGTCCCAGGCGGTATCCTGCACGATGACGCCGTGTTCCGTCTGTGCGGCTTCCGCGGCAGCCATACGCACACAGTCATCGTAGTTGACTTCCTCGATGGTGACCTTGGCGCCCTCCTTGGCGATATTGTCAAAGCGGGACTTGCTGCTGCCCTTGGGCATGTGCACCACAGACTTCTGGCCCAGTTTGTTGGCCGCCCAAGCCACGCCGCGGCCATGGTTGCCATCGGTGGCGGTGAAGAAAGTGGCCTGACCGAATTCCTTACGGAAGGCTTCGCTGGTCAGGTAGCTGTAATTCATTTCGGACACGTCCCGGCCCATCTCGCCGGCGATGTACCGGGCCATGGCGAAGGAGCCGCCCAGCACCTTGAAGGCGTTGAGACCAAACCGGTAGGACTCATCCTTCACATACACACCCGCCAGCCCCAGATACTGTGCCATACCGTCCAGCTGCGCCAGAGGGGTGATGGAGTACTGGGGGAAGGACCCGTGGAAGGAGCGGGCCTTGGCCACGTTGGGCAGGGACATCACATCCAGATGCTGATCGTCACTCTTCGGCATATGATTGAGGACCCATTTGAGCTGATCTTTCATGGAATACTCGCCTCCAAAATCTTTTTACTTCATGGCAAAATTTATTTAGCTTTCTGAGACCATCATAGCATGTGTTTTTCGGTTGTCAAGCAGAAAAACTCAAAAAAATGCTGTAAAGCTAAAATTTTTTTTGGTCCCTCTTGCGGAACATGTGCGCAAGGCTGTTTTTTCCAAAAATCGGGCCTCTGCAGCAGAGATATTTCCCCGGCTTTCCATGTATGGAAGGTTTGGAAGTGCCTTTGCTTTTTACGGAAGGCCACTTCGTGAGTGGAGGGAGATCTGACTTGTTTTCGGATATATCGCTCCTGCTGGTGCAATCTGCTTGATGGCCCAGATACTCTAACGAGAAAATTAAAAATTTTTAGGTCTCAAAAAATGGTTGAATCTCACTAAAATTATGATACAATAATGAAATAATCATAGCAGGTCTGTCAGCGGCAACGGATCGGACCGTGTATTCCATGGTTTGCCCCGCTCTTTTCGGGGCGTTTCTGCCACGGACCGGAAAAGGAGGGCATTTACGTGCCGAATGCATCTACGCTGCAATTTCTCTTGACGCTGGCAAAGGGGATTGCCAGTCAATTCGGCCCCAACTGCGAGGTGGTGGTTCACGATCTTGCCACCAATGACCCGGAACGGTCCATCGTTGCCATTGAAAACGGACACGTCACCGGACGCAAGGCGGGGGACGGGCCCTCTCACGTAGTTCTGGAAGCCCTGCGAGGGAATCCCGAACAGCTCCACGATCACTTGTCCTATCTGACCCGGACCAAGGATGGGAAGATCCTGAAATCCACCACCATCTACATCCGAGATGACGACGGTGCCCCTATTGGCATCTTCGGCATCAACTACGATATCACCCTGATGCTGGCCATGGAGAATGCGATCAAGCAGTTTACCGCCACTGAAAAGGACGAGAAGGAGCCGGAGCCGATTGCCCGGAATGTCTCTGACCTGCTGGATGAGCTGATCGAGCAGAGCGTGAAGGTGGTTGGTAAGCCAGTGGCCCTGATGAACAAGGAGGATAAGGTCAAGGCGGTGCAGTTTCTCAATGAGACCGGAGCCTTCCTCATCACCAAGAGCGGCGACCGGGTATGCAAGTTCTTCGGCATCTCCAAGTACACTCTGTACAGCTACATTGACGAATCCAAGGCGTAAAACGCCCAGACACAGACGTTCAAATGCTTATTATGCTTATTATTAAGACAGAGCGGTTGCAAACCTCGGTTTGCAGCCGCTCTGTCTTGTTTAACAGGATAACGAATGGAATGTGAAAAACCAAAAGGGGGAGGCTTCTTTACGAAGTGTATCTGTCAAGTAAAAGTAGACACGAATAAAAAGTCATAGCATCAGAATCCCAATTCAGTTTTGTACTGGATTGGGGTTTTGTAATCCAAGGCAGCGGCAAAACGTTCGGAGTTAAAGTATAGGACATATTGATCCAGTGTCTTTTTGAGGTTGGAAACTTTACTGATACCAAAATCCAGAATCAATTCGGCCTTCATCCATCCGTTCAGAGATTCGATAATTGGGTTGTCCGTAGGTGTTCCGGCTCTTGACATTGAGCGAATTATGTTATAATTAGAATGAGTCCTTGAGAAAGCTCTGGAGGAGTAGACTGCGCCTTGGTCGGTGTGCAAGACCGTACCTGCGGTCTGCTCCTTCACATTTTTTACGCGTTTGCATAGTTGATCCAAACAGTTATAGTAGGTTTTGGGATCTCCTCGATAAGGGTGAATTTTGCCTGGAAACTCAAAAATCACCCTTAGGCGCAGACAGAGTGCACAACCCGCTGCAAATCGGATTGTGCACTCTGCTCATTAAAATATTTACTTGTTCAGCAGTTCACTGCTGTGGCCGCAGCTTGCAAACAATTCGATATATACCTTCAGCTCGTCAAAGGAGTCCACCTCCAGCTTGCGGTAGAGGTTACGGTTGTGGGTCTTGACCGTACTGGCGCTGATACACGCCAGCTCCGGGATATCCTTAACGGTATAGCCGTCCATATAATATTGCAGGATGGTACGTTCCGTGCCGGTCAGCGTACTGGCCCGCTCTGCAAAGCCCCGCAGCCGTGCCTCCACATCCGGCGGCAGCGTTCCCGTTGGCCGATCACGGATGGCGGCAAGCAGCTCGTCGATCTCCGGGATACCGGAAGCGACCATCTCTGTACCGCCCCGGACTGCCGCCAGACTTTTATTGATGGGCTTTACGAATTGGCGGGACAGCACCGTTGCCACCACCAGCATGGCCAGCAGAAAGAGAACCGCTCCTAAGAACCATGCGATCTGGGACCCCTTTTCATAGCTGCGGAAAGTCCCGTCCGGCACTAACGTCACAGCGGCAAGGGGGATGCCGTCCCACGTGGCAGCATCCAGAAGCTGGTGCCGCCCCAGATAGGTGTTCTTCCCATCGCTGTAAGTGGTGTAGTATTTTCCGTCGCTGATGTGCAGAATGCCGTTGGCCGTCAGGCGGGAGCCGTCAGTGGCACCCAGCATGGCCCCGGAGAGAAGCAGGCTGTCACCGTCTATGGGGGCTGCCAGCGTCAGTATATTGCCGAAGGCGCTGGGGACTGTATTATGGGAAAGACTGAAATAGAGCTCACTGATCTCTACACCGCAAAGCCCCTTACGGTACCGCCGCCATCCAAAATGGGTACGCACAGCAGCATGACCTGCTCCCAGGTGTCCAGCAGCTCTGTGCGTTTTGTCCACAGGCAGCCATCTGCCAGCCGGGCCCCCTGATAGGCGGTGACCTGATCGCTGCCGGGGATCAGAGCGGCGTTCAGCTCCGGATTCCAGCGGTTGTGCATTTGAAGCTGCAAGCTCCGGGCCGTTTTCGCCGCACCCCGGAAGCAGATCACATTCTGCTCTGAGGCTACCGTTGGCTGTAAGCCGGAATAGCGGAGGTATAACCCCGCCCGGAAATCCTCTGCATTTGGCAGAGAGGTGTTGGCGGTGACGTTCAAACCAAAGAAGATCCCACTGCAGGAGGCTGCGCCTAATGTGTTGCTCAGAGGTGTATACAAGCGCTTTTCCAACTCCGCGATGGTATCCGGATCATTGTTCAGCTCATCAAAGGCAATGCCCTTGGCTGCAAGGAAGGCGTCCAATTCTTTTCCCAGCTTTTCCGACATGGCCATGCTTTGCGCTGTCAGTGCGTCCATTTGGGAGTCCAGAGCGGCGTAGGTGTTTCTCTGCTGAATATCCAGCGCTCCGGACAACTGATGTGCGAGATGGGACAGTACGCCGGTGGCCATCAGGGTAGACAAAATCGCCGCCATCAGCAGCACCATGGTGAACCGGTACAGCAGCAGCCGCAGCCCCATACTGGGACCGGCTGCACGCTTTTTTTGAATTGCTTCCCTGATTGGCCGCATTTGCTTTCCCCCGCTTATGTACCATAGTCCAGCTTGAAGCTGTCCAGCGTGTCCCAAACCAACTCCTCCGCCGTACCGGCACCCTCCTGATATTGGGCACGGCCAGCCATCAGCTTCAGCCGGGACAGATTTTCAAACCGTGTTTCCAGATCCAGATAGTTCTCCATCTGCGGCGCGTAATAGAAGGTGTAGGATTCCTGCATCTTGAGATAGGTCTCATACAGAGAGACATACATGGGGTTGCTGAGCTGCTCCACAGCGGTGGGAAGGTAGGCATCAAATGCCTCCTACGTCACCGGCATATAGCCGAGGCTGGTGACAAATTCCACGTTTCGCTCCGGCGACGTCAGCCATTTAAGAAAGGTAATACACGCTTTTTCCCGCTCCGGGGTGGATTTTGTCGTGCACATTCCCACGCCCCGCTGCATGACCAGTTTTTCGCCGCCGTCAAACACCGGGTAGGGCATGGAGGTGATAGACACCTGCTCCGAGGTGTTGTCGGGATAGGTCACCGTGTCGGAGTAATAGAGTACACTGGCAGAGGACGCTACGGAGACAATGGTATCGCCGGTGCGGAGAGATTCCGTGGCGTAGCCGTCCTGTAACCACACACCGCCCTCCAGCGCCGCGTGGGCGTAAGGCTCCCATGCCCGCTCAAAGGCTGGGCCGAAGCGGACACCGTCATTTTGGAAAAAATTCTCCCCCAGCGACTCCACCCCTACCTGAAAGTAGTTGAAGTGATAGTCGTTGACAAGAAAGCACTTCCCAGTATCCGCGGCATACCGCTCCGCTAAGGCGTAGATGCCTTCCCAGGTGGTCAGATCGTCATAACTGGCCCCAGAGGTGGCTGCCCAGCGGTCAAACAGCGTCCGGTTGACGAACAGTACCTCAGTGGATTTGGCCAGGGGCAGAATGGCCTGCCGCCCGCCGATCTGTCCCTCCTCCACAAAGGCGGGGATAAATGTTTCCAGTTCCTCCGGACTGAAATAGTCCCGGTAGTCCACGATCATGTCCTGATCCGGGAGAGCCAGCACCGTTTTGGGGTAGGACACGAACATATCCGGCAGGGAAGGGGCGCCTGGGTCACTGTTGGCGGCGGCCAGCACGCTTTTATGAATGCTGCCGCTGTTGCTGACCAGCTCTACCTTTACCCGGATGTTCTGTTCCGCGCCGATGGTGTTGTTGAACTGCTCAATCAAACTATTCAGCGGGGAATCCACCTCGCCGCCATAGACATGCCACAGCGTCACGGTCAGCGGGTCTGCGTCCTTTTCCTTTCCGCACCCTGTCATCGCGGACAGCAGCGCCAGCGCCAGCAGACACAGAACGATCCTCTTTTTCATATCAGCCCCACCCCTTCCAAAAGAATACCGTGGCTGCGGATGTCTTATCCGATATAATATAATAATGTAGTATAGCATACTTTACTGTTGCTCGTAACAAAAACAGATGTCTGCGAAGGAGAGACGGGGGATCGTGGACTGCGGCTGGTCCCTTCAAACAGTTTCGGTGCGCTAAAAGCTGTGACGCAAGTGTTTTTTCTGCTCTGCCTTATGTAGAAAATTATGTAAACTTAAAATTCGCGGAATACAGCGCTTCTCGTGGCAACTTTTGGCAACCAAACGCAGTCTGGGATAGCCGATGGCAGCCGAATGAAACGCTGTGTGTAATGTCCTCCATCCAACCCATAAGCAATGCTTATCACTTCTCTGACTGAATAATTCTTTCAAATATCACAAGAAATTGCCAACAAGTGCTTGACAATCAAGCCTTTCCGTGGTATCCTTACCAAGCTGACGATTTACTCGGAGGGCAATGCAGGTGTAGCACAATGGTCAGGGCACCAGCCTTCCAAGCTGGGGATGCGGGTTCGATTCCCGTCACCTGCTCCAGATTTGCGCCAGTAGCTCAGCTGGATAGAGCAACTGCCTTCTAAGCAGTGGGCCGGGGGTTCGAGTCCCTCCTGGCGTACCAGCTCTCTGGGCGGCGTCGGCTTGAACGGTTTTTATATGTGGTGGGTGTAGTTCAATTGGCAGAGCACTGGATTGTGGTTCCAGGTGTTGTGGGTTCGAGTCCCATCACCCACCCCAGACATGAGGGGGCCGGGGTATCCCCGGTCCCTTCTTTTTTCCACTTAGGGGCGTAGCCAAGTGGTAAGGCAAGGGACTTTGACTCCCTCATTCGCTGGTTCGAGTCCAGCCGTCCCTGCCATTGACCATGAATACGGCCTCTCGGCCTGTGATTTATAGGTAATAAGTGTTTTACTCTGATCCGGTAGCTCAGTCGGCAGAGCAACTGCCTTTTAAGCAGTGGGTCCGGGGTTCGAATCCCCGCCGGGTCACCAGAAAAACGGCACACATAAGTGTGCCGTTTTTTTGATATAATGGATCAGTCATACTTGAGTTGTCCGGCAGTCAGCTGTGCCGATGGCTCGGCCGCCTTAAAATCCCGCTAATTCTCCCTGCATTATCAAGAAAGTGCATTTGAAAAAGTGCACGATGTAACTTGAACTTTTCCCCCTGCTTTTTGATATGATGCACAAATGTCCGCCAGTGAACGCCATTCTTGCCAAAAATGAAACCAAAAAGGGCCATAATCAGGCCAATATTGTGCAAAATGCGTGTTTATTGAAAGAACATTTGGCGGAAATGTGTATTGAAAACAAACGCTGTCCGTCATACAATGACAGTATAGTTAATTGTGGTTTTTGAATCATAGACAAATAGGGGGATTATTATGGTAACTTTACAGATGATTCAGGAAGCCCAGGAGTCTCTGAAGGGCATTGCCCGCAAGACTCCGCTGGAAAATGCCAATCGGCTGGGCGAAAACATTTACATCAAGTCTGAGAACCTGCAGCTCACCGGCGCTTTCAAGATCCGCGGCGCCTACAACAAGATCCGTTCCCTGACTCCGGAGGAAGCTTCTCACGGTGTCATCGCCTGCTCCGCCGGCAACCATGCTCAGGGCATTGCTCTGTCCGCCACGAAGCTGGGCATCAAGTCCGTGATCTGCATGCCCGAGGGCGCTCCCATCTCCAAGGTGGAGGCTACCCGCAACTACGGTGCTGAAGTGGTTCTGGTCCCCGGCGTTTACGATGACGCCGCCCGTGAGGCCGAGCGTCTCTCCAAGGAGCACGGCTACACCTTCGCGCATCCCTTCAATGATCCGTATGTCATTGCCGGTCAGGGCACCATCGGTCTGGAGATCCTGGAGCAGCTCCCCGAAGTGGAGCAGGTCGTGGTCCCCATCGGCGGCGGCGGTCTGATCTCCGGTGTGGCTTTCGCCATCAAGCAGCTCAAGCCCTCCTGCAAGGTCATCGGCGTGCAGGCCGGCGTTGTGGCTTCCATGTATGCTTCCCGTCAGGCTGGTAAGGTCACCACTGTGCCCGATGCCGCGACTCTGGCTGACGGCATCCATGTGCTGACTCCCGGCAGCCTGACTTTCGAGATGTGCCAGAAGTATGTGGACGAGATCGTCACCGTCAGCGAGGATGAGATCGCCGCTGCCATCCTGGCTCTGCTGGAGGTCCAGAAGACTGTTGCCGAGGGCGCCGGCGCTACTCCCGTGGCTGCCTGCATGTCCGGCAAGGTCGACACCACCAAGAAGACTGTGTGCGTGGTTTCCGGCGGCAACGTGGACGTGACCACCCTGTCCCGCGTCATCACCCGCGGCCTGACCTACGGCGGCCGTCTCGCTACCATCACCACCAAGCTGGCTGACCGTGCCGGCAGCCTGGCCAACCTGCTGAATGTTGTCGGCGGCACCGGCGCCAACGTGGTCCGCATCCATCACGAGCGTGAGGATGTCAACTCTGAGGTCAACGCATGCGTGGTGTCCATGGTCCTGGAGACCCGGAACGCCGATCACGTGCAGAAGATCAAGGATGAGCTGACTGCAAAGGGATATTCTCTGCTGGACGCGTAAGCGGCAGCAGCTGGATATAAAAGAAGAGAAAAAAGGAAAATCAGAAAAGGAGGATGTCCGTGTGAGATCACACGGACGAGAGAAATGAAAGAAAAGAAAAAGATGAGCCTGTTGCTCAAACTGGTCATCGCCATCGTACTCGGTATCGTGGTCGGTTTCGTGACCCCCGGCATGGGTGACTTCGGTGAGGTCATCATCCGCATCGGCGCTACCTACAACAGCATCTTCGGCAACTTCCTGAACTTCGTGATCCCTCTGATCATCATTGGCTTCGTCGCCCCCGGTATTGCTGACCTGGGCGCCGGCGCTGGTAAGACCCTGGCCGCTACCACCGGTGTGGCTTACGGTTCCACCATCATCTCCGGTACTCTGGCCTTCGTTGTGGCCTCCCTGCTGTATCCCCACATGGTCCACGCTGGCATGTTCATGGAGAACGCCGCCAACGCTGAGGAGACTGTGCTCTCCGGCTACTTCACCATTGAGATGCCCGCCATCATGGGCGTTATGACCGCTCTGCTGATGGCCTTCATCCTGGGCCTGGGCATGGCTGTCATCAAGGGCAACACCATGAAGACCGTGATGAACGAGTTTGCTGAGATCATCGACAAGCTGGTCAGCAACATCGTCATCCCCCTGCTGCCCTTCCATGTGTACGGTATCTTCGCTAAGCTGGCTTATGCCGGTACCATCGTGGAGATCATGGGCTCCTTCATCAAGGTGTTCGCTATGATCCTCGTTCTGCACTGGGTCATCATCGTGTTCCAGTACACCGTGGCCGGCAGCGCTGCCAAGAAGAATCCCTTCGCTCTGATCAAGAACATGCTGCCCGCTTACACCACCGCTATCGGCACCCAGTCCTCTGCCGCTACTATCCCTGTTACCACCCAGTGCACCAAGAATAACGGTGTCTCTGACGGTATGGCCGAGTTCGTGTGCCCCCTGTGCGCTACCATTCACCTGTCTGGTTCCACCATCACCCTGACCAGCTGCGCTATGGCTGTTATGGTGATGACCAATCAGTCCATCGGCTTCGGCAAGATGTTCCCCTTCATTCTGATGCTGGGCGTGACCATGGTTGCTGCCCCCGGCGTCCCCGGCGGCGCTGTCATGGCTGCTCTGGGTATCCTGCAGTCCATGCTGGGCTTCGATGAGACCATGTGCGGCTTGATGATCGCTCTGTACATCGCCCAGGATAGCTTCGGTACTGCTTGCAACGTCACTGGCGACGGCGCTATCGCTGTCTTCATGGACGCTATCACCGGCAAGAAGAAGGCTGCTGCAAAGTAAATTTCCATTTTCTCTTCTCTTATACATGTTTTCTGTTTTGGAAAGGGGAGCGCGGACAGTCCATTGGACTGTCCGCGTTTCTCTTTCTTTTTGCAATTTGGAGCGAAAGCGGAAATGACGCTTGCGCTGACGGTTAAAATAAGGTAAGATGAAGCCAACCAGCAAGCCCTTTGGAAACCGTTGTAAAAGTGGAGGTACTCATTATGAAGTGGATCATTGTTCCTATCCTCGTTGCGCTGCTCCTGATTTTGGTTGTCAGCAATATCGTCATTGTTCAGCAGTCCCGGGCCTATGTGGTGGAGCGGCTGGGCGCGTTCCGCACTGTTTGGAATGTGGGCCTGCATCTGAAGGTGCCTTTTATCGAGCGCGTTGCCAAAAAGGTGAGCTTGAAGGAGCAGGTGGCGGACTTTGCCCCCCAGCCTGTGATCACCAAGGATAACGTCACCATGCAGATCGACACGGTCATCTACTTCCAGATCACCGATCCCAAGCTCTACACCTACGGTGTGGAGCACCCCATGAACGCCATCGAGAATCTGACGGCCACTACCCTGCGAAACATCATCGGCGATATGGAGCTGGATCAGTCCCTTACCAGCCGTGATACCATCAACTCCCGGATGCGCTCCATTCTGGACGAGGCCACGGACCCCTGGGGCATCAAAGTTAACCGGGTGGAGTTGAAAAACATCATCCCGCCCAAAGAGATCCAGAACGCCATGGAAAAGCAGATGAAGGCGGAGCGGGAGCGCCGTGAATCCATCCTTCAGGCCGAGGGCCAGAAGCAGAGTCAGATCCTGGTGGCGGAGGGCGAGAAGCAGTCTGCCATCCTGCGGGCCGACGCCGCCAAGCAGGCGAAGATCATGGAGGCCGAGGCGGAAAAGACCGCGAAAATTCTGGCGGCCGAGGCAGAGAGCGAGGCCATTATGAAGGTCCAGCAGGCCACGGCGGATGCCCTGAAGCTGCTGAACGAGGCTGCGCCCAACGATCAGGTGGTGAAGCTGAAGGCGCTGGAGACCATGACCAAGGTGGCGGACGGCAAGGCCACCAAGATCATCATCCCCAGCGAATTGCAGGGCTTGGCGGGTTTGGCGGCCAGCGCCAAGACCGTGTTCGAGTCCGAAGAACCCAAGGCATAAACAGTGAAGCAAAGCAGTCCCGCGGCTTTTGGGCCACGGGACTGCTTTTATCAAAACTGACCTTATCAAATTTATGAGAACTGGCATTTGCCACAAAGTCAATTGCATGCTATGATAGGTTCAACAAACAACTTAGGAGTGCTTTTTATGAATCGGAATGAGAAGAATGTCAATAAGCTGACCATGCTGGGCATGATGACGGCATTGGTGTTTGTCAGCAACTATCTGCGAATCACCATGCCCATCGCCATCGGCGGCCGCACCTCCTTTACTCTGGCCAACATCATGTGCTGCCTGTCCGGCTTGCTGCTGGGGCCTGTGGGCGGCTTTGCCTCTGGCCTTGGCTCCGCCATCTATGACCTGACCAACCCGGCCTACGCACCGGAGTGCTGGATCACCTTCCTCACCAAAGGCGTTATGGGTATGGTAGCCGGCCTGGCCATGAAGGACCGGGAGACGCCTGCTTACGGGCGCTGCACCGTCTCCGCGGCTCTGGGCTGCGTGGCCTACTACATTCTCTATTTCTTCAAGTCCTTTGCGTATGACGGCCTGCTGATGGGTGGTCTCACCGCTTCCGTGGCGGCGGCGGCTCTGCCTCTGAAGATCCCCGCTTCCCTGTTCAACGGCGCGGTGGCCATCATCCTGGCACCCCCGCTGTGCGTGGCTCTGCGGCGGTCCCTGAAGCGGACGCATATTCAGCTTCCCTGATTTTCGGCCTTCCTTGTCCCGGTCCCTTTGTGAAGTATCACATGGGGGCCGGGCTTGTTTTTTTGCTCAGAAAGAGTATAATAAAATTCCGATTTGATGTTGGAAAGAGGAGAACTGAATGAACGAATATCTGGATTTGTTCGGAACCTTTGCCAAGGTGGGCGTGATGACCTTCGGTGGAGGATATGCCATGCTGCCCATTCTCCAGCGGGAGGTGGTGGAGCATAAGGGCTGGGCTACAGAGGAGGAACTGATGGATTACTTCGCCATCGGCCAGTGCACCCCCGGCGTCATCGCCGTCAACACCGCTACCTTTATCGGTCAGAAGCACCGGGGCTGGTTAGGAGGCATCGTGGCCACGCTGGGCGTGGTGTTTCCTTCTTTGGTCATTATTTCGATCCTGGCGGGATTGATCACGAATTTCTCCCATTTGGCCTGGGTACAGAACGCCTTTGCCGGGATCCAGGTATGCGTGTGTGTCCTGATCTTCAACGCCGTGCTGAAGCTGCTGAAAAAATCTGTGGTGGATAAGCGGACGGCGACCATTTTCCTGATCGTCATGGCGGGAAGCTTGTTCCTGCATATTTCTCCGGTGTGGTTTGTGGTGGTCTCCGCTGTGGCGGGGATTTTGCTGAAAAACCTGGAAGGGAGGGCTGCGAAATGACCTATCTGCGTCTTTTCTGGGAATTTTTCAAGACGGGGCTGTTCGCCGTGGGCGGCGGTATGGCCACCGTGCCCTTCCTGAAAAACATCGGCCTTGCTACTGGCTGGTACAGCCAGACGGACCTGATGAATATGCTGGCAGTCTCCGAGTCCACTCCCGGCCCCATCGGCATCAACATGGCCACCTATGTGGGCTTCACCGTGGCGGGCATCCCCGGAGCGGTCATCGCCACCATCGGTGAGGTGACGCCCTCTATCATCGTCATCTTGATCGTGGCGGCCATGCTGACCAAGTTCAGGAACAGTAACTATGTGGAGAACGCCTTTTACGGCCTGCGGCCCGCCTCCAGCGGCCTGATCGGTGCGGCTTGTGCCGGCGTTGTTTTGCAGGTGCTTCTGCGCGTCACCAGCACTGCAATCCCGGATTCTCTTTTTATGCGGTTTTCCTGGGACGGTACGGTAAGCTGGATGGGTCTGGCGCTGGCGGCGGTGCTGCTGGTGCTGACTAACTGGGTGAAGTTCACGAAAAAGTGGCATCCCATTGTGTTCATCGGCCTTTCTGCAGCGGTAGGCGTGGTGTTCCGGTTCGGCGGTGTGTAAAAGATGAAAAAGTGCCTGAGATTTCAAATCTCAGGCACTTTTTTGCGTTCTTTGTTCAGAGCGGCTGCGCGGACAGACCGCACAGTTCCCGCAGCACCTCCACCGCCTCATCCATGATCTGGGAGAGGGTCAGGTCTCGGACGCCGACCACGATCTTGCCGCAGTTGGAATTCACCGGCAGCAGTACCTTCTGGGCCCGGCTCTGGCCCACGGCCACCGCCATAGCGGGGGTGATCTCCCCCATGAGGGCATCCGCCATCAGAATGCCAATGGGTCCGGCGATGATGTCCGCATCCCGGCAGGCCACCAGAACCGGGTTTTCTCCGGTGGCGCCTCGCTGAGCCCCAGCCTTCATCATGGCGGCAGTGGCGATGGCATTGGTGCCTACCGCCAACAGTTCCAAGGGAAGTCCCGCTGCACGGACCCGTTCTACCAGCAGCGCACCTGTGCGGCCGCTCTGGCCGTCGATCACAACGAGCTTCATCGTATTTCCTCCTTTAAGGCCAGCGTACAGCGGCCCTGAGTGTCTGTTTCGTGAAAATAAGTTTGCTCCAAGGGGACCCAACGGTCAAAAAACTGCTGACCCCACTCCGGACCGTTGCGCTTCAGTATCCGGCTCCGCTGGGTTTCCGGGGAAATGTCCAAAAAGACGGACAGATCGTAATAACGGGCCAATTCCGGGTGAAAGCTGTAGCTGCCTTCCACGATATTCAGCCGCCCCGGCAGGACGGTCACCGGCTCCCGGAGGGACAGGGTGCGGCAGTTGAAGGGACGGTAAACGGCGGCTTCGTTCCGACTGATAGGAATCAGGATCTCCGATTCCAACCGCTCCCGGTCAAGATTGCCGCCGGGCTGGGCGTAGCGCGCGGCGGTCCGTTGCTCCGGACGAAGGAAGAAGTCGTCAGCGTGAAACAACGCCGTATCGGGATAAATCGCCGTCAGCAGATCTGCCAGAGTGCTTTTGCCACTGGCGGCGCCGCCCTCAATGGCCAGCAGGACCCGGGGCTTTTCCGTCAAGGCCCGGTCAATGGCCGCCAGAAGCGGCAGCAGGCGGACATAAGTGCGGTGCAGCACCCGGTAAGCTGGACGGTAGGCGGCCCGGTATTCCTCGGAGTGGCGGCAGACGGGAAAACCGTTTTTTCGCCAGTCATCCAGTTCCGCATCGGCCTCTGCCGGGGAATAGGGCAGAGCGCCGGAGCGGATCAGCCGCCGCAGGACCGTCAGCTTTTCCTGCAAGGCATCCGCATCCCCGTGGGACATAGCGGCAGACCGGGCAAACATGCGAGATAGCGTTTCGGGGGTCAGACCATCTGCCAGAACGCCCAGCTGCACCCGGGACCAGGGACCGTCCAGCGCTTCAATCTCCCGGCTGCACGGTCCGGCTTCCGCAGCCGCCCTCCGGATACCCTCTGCGGCGGCGGAGGTGTCCGTGATCAGATGCTCGCAGCCAAAGACGCTTTGATAGAGGGCTTTGCGCAGATCCTGAAGCTGGGACGCGGGATGCCCGGTATATTGCTCCAAAAGGAATTGTTCGGTAGACGCAGGACTCATAAGTGCCTCCTTGCACGATCATTTGCCTTTTTATCATAGCATCCGACATCTGGACCTGCAACCGCTTTTTGGGACAAGATTCCGCTTGCTTGGGAAAATAATACCCTTTGATGACAAAAAAATATATCTCTTCGACAAAATCCGACAAAAAAGCAGCCGGAAATTTTGTATGATAGAGCCGTATTCCGAAATTGCAATTCATTCGGAAAAGAAAGGATACTATATGAACCATACACTGACGAAAGAATACCTGCTTCTGTTCAACGCATTGACAGATACCGAAGAAACGCTCCGACAGCTCCGGGAGGATTTGATCGCCGTTCAGCGGCAGGCGGAGGAACTGTTTCTGTCCGATACGCCGCAGGACGGTGAGATAGAAGCGGAGACTCCGTAAATAAGACCCGTGACAGGCGGCAGCCGGTGTGCTATAATGAAGAAACTATTTTTCGGGAGGTTTCTATGCTGCACATCGGCTGTCATTTATCATCCTCCAAGGGCTTTCTGGCTATGGGCCGGCAGGCGTTGGAACTGGGGGCGGACACCTTTCAGTTTTTCACCCGGAATCCCAGGGGGAGCAAGGCCAAGGAACTGGACCCTGCGGACGCGGCGGCGCTGGTGGCGCTCATGAAGGATCACTGCTTCGCACCGATCATCGCCCATGCCCCGTACACCCTGAATCTCTGTGGCGCGGAGGAACAAAACCGTCTTTTCGCACGGGACACCATGGCGGACGATCTGCGCCGTATGGAGCACATACCGGGACAGCTTTACAATTTCCACCCCGGCAGCCATGTGGGACAGGGGATCGAAGCCGGGATCACCTATATCGCGGAAGGACTCAACGCCATCCTGACCCCGGAACAGTCTACAACGGTATTGCTGGAGACCATGGCCGGGAAGGGCAGCGAGGTAGGCGGACGCTTTGAGGAACTGAGGGAGATTCTGGACCGGGTGGAACTGACGGAGAAGATGGGGGTCTGTCTGGACACCTGCCACGTTTCCGACGCCGGGTATGACATCATTCACAATCTGGACGGCGTTTTGACGGAATTTGACCGGGCCATCGGACTGGAGCGGCTGCGGGCCATTCATTTGAATGACAGTCTGAATCCCTGCGGCGCCCACAAGGACCGCCACGCCCGGATCGGAGAGGGCTGCATTGGACAGGAGGCGCTGGCTCGGGTGGTGAATCATCCGGCGCTGAAAAATCTGCCCTTCTGCCTGGAAACACCCAATGAGCTGCCCGGCTATGCCAAAGAGATCGCCCTGATGCGAAGCCTCGCGGAATGAATTTGGATAAATGGTATTGAAATAGAGGAACGTCCGGCACAAATGTGTCGGGCGGTTTTTCATTGGATGGTCATTTTTTTGATTTGTGGCGCATAAGGTTGTCCCAAGAGGTGAAGCAAATGGAACGAAAGAGGTTTGCAAGGCTCTCTCAGCGGTTGGGCGCGCTGCTGCTGGCGGGCGTGACACTGTGGACCGTCTATGCCACGGCGGGCAGCGTTGACGCCGCCGGAGCGTGGATGGCCGTGAAGAGGGAATTGCCACTGGCGCTGCTCCAGTGGCAGTTAGGGGACATGGGGCAGAGGGACGGCCTTTCGGCGCCGTCCGTGCTGATGCTGAGTCAGGCGCCGATCTTGCTTTCCGCACGAGGAGAGATCTCCAACCTGCGGCGTCAGGCGGCGGAGGAACCGGAGGACGAACGCCCCGCCCCTGTGACCCAGCCGGTGCGGGAGGAGTCCCAGCCCGCTCCGGTGACAGCTGGGGCAGACAACGGCGTGACGGCAAAGACCCTGATCCCCACAGACCCCAGCGGCTACACCGTCTGCGGGAAGGTCTACATCCGAAACACCACCCAATATACCCTCTCCAACGAGGAGCTGCTGAAGCCCTTCGCGGCGGAGCTGACCGGCGAAGCGCCGCAGATCCTGATTCTGCACAGCCATGGCAGCGAGGGCTACACCCCGGCGGTGGATGACGGCATCGTCTGGTCCGGGGACCACCGCACCACGGACTCCCGGTACAATGTGGTTCGCATGGGGGACGCCATGGCAGAGGTATTTGCTCAGGCGGGGATCTCCGTACTCCATGACCGGACCCTGTATGACTATCCGGAGTACGCCGGGGCCTATGACCGCTCTCTGGCGGGGATCGTCCGGTATTTGAAAGAGTACCCATCTATCCGCTTCGTGCTGGATGTCCACCGGGACGCTATCGAGGCGTCCGACGGCAGTCAGGTGAAAGTGGTGTCGGAGATCGAGGGACAGGGGACGGCGGCGCAGCTCTCCCTCATCATGGGCAGCGACGGCGGCGGACTGAGCCATCCCGACTGGATGGAGAATCTGCGGCTGGCGGTGGCGGTGCAGGAGCAGGCGCTGACGGACTATCCCACGCTGATGCGCCCTCTGCTTCTGCGGAATTCCCGGTACAATCAACACGCCACCACAGGTTCTCTGCTGGTGGAGGTGGGGACCGCCGGAAACGCCCCGGAGGAGGCGGAGCTGGCCGCCCGCCTGTTTGCGGCAGAGCTGGCAAAAACGCTGGAGGAACGAAGCAAGTAGGGAACTGCCCGGCAACAGCCGGGCAGTTTTTGCGGAATAACAAGGGCGTGCACAGCACTTTTCACATATATTGTTAATAATTTGAAAAGATTCCGACAAAAAGTTGCGATGCTAAGGTGAAAAATGGTATGATAAATCCATCAAGTGATCATCAGAGAAGGAGGCGGTGCGTTTGTTTGCAGGACTGCGGAAGAAGTGGCGGGACCAGATCGGCCAGACGAAAACGATATTGGGTGAAAAGGTGAGGGAGGCGCTGGCCTCCGTGGTGCCCATTACCCTGATCGTGCTGATCTTGTGTTTTACCGCGGCTCCGGTCCCAACGGACGTGCTGCTGGCGTTCTTGGTAGGCGCCGTGCTGCTGATCGTGGGTATGGGCTTGTTTACTCTGGGTGCGGATACCGCCATGCTCCCCATTGGTGAGCGGGTGGGCGCACAGATGACCAAATCCCGGAAGCTGTGGGTGGTGGTGTGTGTCAGCTTGCTGATCGGCATCATCGTCACTATTTCCGAGCCGGATCTTCAGGTTTTGGCGGGGCAGGTGCCGGGGATCCCCAACGCCGTCCTGATCGGGGCGGTGGCCGTGGGCGTGGGGATCTTTCTGGTGATAGCACTGCTGCGTATCCTGTTCCAGATCCCACTGAATGGCCTGCTGATCGCGTCCTACATCGTGATCTTTACTCTGGCGGCCTTTGCCCCCAAGGATTTTCTGGCGGTGGCATTTGACTCCGGCGGCGTGACCACCGGGCCTATGACCGTGCCTTTCATCATGGCGCTGGGCTTGGGCGTGTCCTCCACCCGAAGCGACGGCAAGGCTGGCGAGGACAGCTTCGGTCTGGTGGCGCTGTGCTCCGTGGGGCCGGTGCTGGCGGTGCTGACGCTGGCACTGGCATACCCGGCAGCGGGAAGCTATGTGCCCTCCGTAGTGCCGGAGGCCGGGGACAGCCGGGAGCTGTGGCGGCTGTTCGCCCAGGGCCTTCCGGTCTACGCAAAGGAAATGGGGGCGGCGCTGGCGCCCATTGCGGCCTTTTTCGCCGTGTTTCAGGTGACGTCTCTGCATTTGTCTCGAAAAAATGTGTTGAAAATCACTGTGGGACTCCTGTATACTTATATCGGTTTGGTTTTGTTTATGACCGGTGTGAATGTGGGCTTTTTACCCGCCGGCAGCTATTTGGGCCGCCAGATCGCGGCTTTGGAGCAAAGCTGGGTCCTGATCCCCATCGGTATGCTGATGGGCTGGTTCATCGTGCAGGCGGAGCCTGCCGTCCATGTGCTGAACCGGCAGGTGGAGGAGCTGACCTCCGGGGCTATCCCCGGCAAGGCCATGAGCACCAGCCTGTCCATCGGCGTAGCGGTGTCCATTGGTCTCGCCATGCTGCGGGTGCTGACGGGCATTTCTATTTTTGTCCTGCTGGTGCCGGGATACCTGTGCGCCATCGGCTTATCCTTCGTGGTGCCGAAGATCTTCACTGCCATCGCCTTCGACTCCGGCGGCGTGGCCTCTGGTCCCATGACGGCCACGTTTCTGCTGCCCTTTGCTATGGGGGCCTGTGAGACCCTGGGCGGCAATGTGGTAACAGACGCTTTCGGCGTAGTGGCCATGGTGGCCATGACGCCGCTTATCACCATCCAACTGCTGGGCCTTGTCTATCAGCTCAAGCTGAAGAAGGCCGCGGCGGAAGCACCTGCCGCGCCTGCACCGGAGATGCCGGCGGCGGACGACGAGATCATCGAACTGTAAGGGGGGGGAGTTATATGTCTGCTGATCTGATCCTTACCATCACGGACCGGAGCCGGGGCGGAGACTTCTCCGCTTGGTTCCGGGAACAGGGGGCAACGCTGGTGCTCACGGCTCTTGGCCGTGGCACCGCCACCACTGAGGTTTTAGACTGTCTGGGGCTGGAAGCTACGGAAAAGGCAGTGCTGCTGTGTATGCTGCCCAGCCGGAAGGGGCTGCTCCGGAAAGCTGCCAAGGACCTCTGGCTGGATGTTCCGGGCCGAGGCGTTATGATGGCGGTGCCGGTGTCCAGCATCGGCGGCGCGTCTGCCAAAAATTATTTGTTACAAGGGGAGGCGGAGGACCGCATGGAAAAGAAATTGACCCACGAGCTGATCGTTGTGATCGCCAATCAGGGCGCTACGGATCAGGTTATGGACGCAGCCCGGGCGGCTGGGGCTACCGGCGGCACGGCGGTCCACGCAAAGGGGACCGGAACGGAGCTGGCAAAGAAATTCTTCGGCGTGTCGCTGGCGTCGGAGAAGGAACTGATCTTTATTCTCGCCTCGGCGGAGACCCGGAAGCCCATCATGAAGGCCATTATGGAAAAGGCCGGAATGCAGACCGAGGCCCAGGCGCTGGCGTTCTCTCTGCCGGTCACAGCCCTGGCGGGCCTGCGGCAGTTCAACGTGGAATAAGCGCTGAAAGGGAGTTGCCTGTCGGAAAAATTTGCCGACATATAGCGCCTTGGAAAACTTTTTGAGAAAAAACGCAAAAAAGGCTTGACAAAGCGGCGGAACTCATGTAGTATATACACGTTCCGCTTCGGACGATTAGCTCAGCTGGCTAGAGCACCTGCTTGACGTGCAGGGGGTCACAGGTTCGAGTCCTGTATCGTCCACCATAAAAAACACCGTTTTCTGATGAAAACGGTGTTTTTTCGTAACTTTTTATGCGATTTACTCGAGAGTTATGTAACCTTGCTTTGCCCCTGACCACACGGACAGCCACAGTCAGAAAAAATTTGGGCCTCCAAGGGCGATTCGCCCTCGGGGGCCCGTTTGTTCAACCTGTCAGTCCTGCCTGCTTTTGCCGCTCTTTCTCAGCGGCGATTTCTGCTTTCATCTCCCGGATCATATGGGTCAGCTTTTCTTCGCACTCCGCCTCTGTATGGGCGTAGACGTTGCGTGCCATTCGTTTCCCGTTGATTTTCGGGGAGTAGCGGCCCTCCCAGAGGTGTTCGCTGATTTGACTGACACAACCCGTTCCCGGCTTCCGGTATTTCCCCTTCATCGGCTGGAAGTCCATTTTTGCGACTTTTGGCTTAGCCGGGGAGGATGTCCGACGCGGTGGTTCGATCCCGGCGATCCCCCGGTCGATTCTGGCGGCGGCATTCTCTCGCATGGTGTCGGTGACATGGGCATAGACGTTCAGTGTGGTGGCGGACGTCACATGGCCGATGATGGTGGACAGCGTCTTAATGTCCATGCCGTGTTCCAGTGCGTTGGTGGCGAAGGTATGCCGCAAGTCGTGAAAGCGGATATGCTTGCAGTCCGCCCGATTCAGAACCTTGGCCAGCTTCTTCCGGACGGCGGCCGGGTCCAGTGGGGAGTCCTCCTTTTTCGGAGAGGGGAACATCCACCTGGAACGGATGCTCTGCCGGTAGTCTCGCAGGACACCCAGAATGGGGGCTGGCAGGATGATGCTCCGACAAGAGCTCTTCGTCTTAGGGGCGGAGATCACCAGTTCCCTGCGCACCCGCTGGACCTGCCGTTCGATCTGCAGTACTCCTGTGCAGGGATTCAAGTCATCCCATTGGAGGGCCAGGATCTCGCCCCGACGCAGACCAGTGGAGAGTTCTAATAGCAGAAGCTCATAACAGTCGTTCTCACGGGCCTGTATCAGCAGACGCCGAATCTCCTCCGGAGACAATACCTGCATCTCCTTCGGACGGAGCGTCGGCGTCTTACAGGCATCGGCGGGATTTTTCAGGATGAGGCCCTGTTTTACCGCCTGATCCAGCGCCGTCCGGCAGGTCACATGGCAGCACTTCACCATACGGTCAGAGAGTCCGGAGCCATATTGCTCCACAGCCTGGAGGCGGCCACCCTGCTTGAGTTGGCGGTAGAACTGTTGAAGGTCTGCTGCGGTAAGCCTGTTCAGCGGGATTTGGCCGATTTCCGGGATGATGTGCCGGTAGATGCGGTTCTCGTAGTCCGTTTGTGTCTTTGATCCAATCGTAGGCTTGCATTGGTTCTGGTACCAGTGATCCAGCCATGCTCCAAAACACATATCGGATGACAGTCGTTCCGGCTCTACTTTCTTCAGGCTGTCTTTCAGGACTTTCAGCTTTTGTAGGCACTCTTTCTTGTTTTTTGCCAGCACATTCTTTGTCTTGGGATAGCCGTTGTCATCATAGCCAATGACTACCCGGCCCTCCCAGCGGCCGTCTTTTCTCAGATGGACGCTCCCGTCCCCTCGTTTTCTGCGTTTTGCCAAGTTTTCATCTCCTCTCCCAGGATTTCTGTCATAAAATCTCCGACGATTTCGGCGGCGGTGCGCTGCATATCTCCAGTGACATGGGTGTAGGTATCCAGCGTGAAGGATGCCTTTGTATGGCCCAGAATGCCGGACAACGTCTTGGCGTCCACGCCGGAGGCCAGGGCATGGGTGGCGAAGGTATGACGCAAGTCGTGGAACCGAATGTTGGGCAGGCCAGCGGAGTCCAGCAAGGCCTTCAGGTGGCCGTATGCGGAGCGGGGATTGGTAGGGGATTCGGGCTTCAGCGGATTCGGGAAGATCCACTCTGACCAGGAATGCTTTTTGCGTTCCGACAGAAGCTGGGCAGTACTTGCCGGCAGCAGGATATTTCGGGTCCCTCGCCCGGTCTTGGTGGCACCGGCCACCAGCCTGCCGCCTTTCTCCGTGTGGATGGTCCGCCTTACTGCCAGTGTTCCGGCTGCTTCATCGAAGTCCGCCCACATGAGTCCGCAGAGCTCACCCCGCCGCAGACCGGTGGTCAGCTCTGTGTAGAAGAAGTCGTGCCAGACGGCGTCGTGTTTGATTGCCTCCATGAACTGTTCCAGCTGGTCATCATTCAGGATCTGCTTGGGTTTGGGATTTGCTTTAGGAACCGGGATATTCTCGGTGGGATTTTTGGCAATGATATGGGATTCCTTCGCCGCTTTCATGGCTTCGTGGAACATGGTGTGGATGCTGTGTACCATGCTGCCGGATAGCTGGTGACCGTATTGAGCGTGTTCCTTGACACGCCCCCGTGCTTTCAGAACTTCGTACATCTTCTGTACATCCGCCGGGGTGATTTTTGAAATCTGCTTATCTCCGAGGTATGGCTTGATATAGAGATCCGCGTACCTGCGGTATCCGTTCAGTGTGCTGGGCCGGATGGTTCCGGCCATGATCGCATCCAGCCAGTAGTCCATCCATTCGTTCAGGGTGAGCTTGCTGTCCTCGGTCAGGTCAACGCCCTGGTAGGCGATGATCTCCTGGCGGAGCTTTGCGGTCAACTCTTTTGCGTGGGTGCGTAGATGTAGCGGAAGATGCTGTCGCCGTTTTCCTTATGGCCGATCACGATGCGGCCCTCCCAACGGCCATCGTCCTTTTTGCGCACCATGCCGTCGCCGGACGGCCTGCGTTTACTCATTTGAATCGCCTCCTCTGTAGGAACTCTTCTTTGTTTACACCATCGCAGTTTTTGACGGTATTGTTAGCTGCTTTTTCTCTGTGAGAACTTTTCGCAGGCCTGACTCGTCTTCTGCCTCAAACCTGTGGTAAAGGGCTTTCATGTAGTCATGCATGGTGTGCCACCTCCTGTCAACGACACACAATACCGCAACCACTGCTGAATAGCCATCCCAAATGACAACAATTATCAGAAAATTATCAAGTTCAGAGTGAACTGCAATGGGCCGCATCCAATTTTGGATGCGGCCCATCTGAGCTCCTCTTATGCATAGGGATTATGCGCTGTCGGATTGCCTACGAACATGTAGCAGAAGGCTCTACCGTTATCGATGGTAACGCCGACGCCGACGGTATCACAGTTCGGGTCAATCATCGTTGCCAGATGGCCGGGAGAGTTCTCCCAGTTCGATACAGCCTTTTCGGGAATTCTATCGGGGGCCGTGACGGTGAACACCGTCAGGTTGGAGCCGAAGCCGTGGGGGTATATCCGTACCCAGCCGACAATTCGGAAGGGGTGCTTTCACGATTGTTTTTGCGCCGCAACGGTCGATTACCTTTTTGATTTGCAACTCTGTTTGTGGTATGCTACAATGATCTCCGAAGATAGGAACGCTGATTTCCGGTACGGTTCTATCGTATAGTGCATATACTGTATTTACAGATCGAGCGAGGAGGTCTTTCGTGTGAGCAATTATGAGTTTTCCCTCAGACAGGAAGTCCTGCTTGAAAAGGGGGCCGACATTCTCGGGTCACTTTTCCATTTTGCAAGGAATAACCATATTTCTCCCTCTGACAAAAAAGATCCAGTTAATGTTGTTTACGGTTTGGTATGGAACGCCAAGAGCAGCATTCTGGGTGCGGATACTGAGGCCGAATTGGATCGGATCGAAACGCAGTTTGATTTTGCTCGTAAGTTTTACGCTGGTATTGAGGCGTGAGCAAAATGGGCATTGAAAAAAATCCTGCTGATTTTCTGCCGAGTGATGTGGAGGCGGTTGTTGCCAGTGAGTGGAATTACGCTGCAAGGTACAATCGGCAATCAGAGCCACGGGCAATACTTTTGGCTGGGCAGCCGGGTGCTGGCAAGACAGTGCTTTCTTCCATGCTGAACAAACTTCTGTGCGGCAACGTGTATTTTATTAATGCAGACGAGTATCGGCGTTTCCACCCCCAATTACAAAGAATTGTATGCCCGGTATGGATCGGATTCTGTACAGATGACCAGTGGGTTTTCTGGTGCGGTGACGGAGCGGCTGATCCATGAAACATCAGAGCGGGGCATCCATCTGATCATTGAAGGCACTGGACGCACCACAGATGTTCCGCATCGTACGGCTGAACTTCTTGTTAAAAAAGGTTATCGGGTCGAACTTGCAGTCATTGCTACCAGGCCAGAACACTCCCTTTGCAGCACACTCCTCCGCTTCTATGAAATGAACGAAAGAGGAACGATTCCGAGAGCGACAGCCATGGAAGCCCATGACTATGTCGTTCGTGTTCTGCCAGATAACCTCGACATTCTTCGTGATGATCCTGTGATTTCTGGAATTACCATTTGGGATAGAACACCGACAAAAATTTACGATAGCTGTGGGACTGCGGAGTGTCCATCCGAAGTATTACGTCAGTATTGGAACAGACCTTGGTCTGATGAGGAACTTCAGGATATGCAACGATCTATCCTTCGACTGCGCCATAAGGAGGAGGCTTGTCAGCTGAAGCAAAGCCCATCTATCGACGAGTTAGAACGAAGGGTGCAAGAGGCGGCTATGGGCCCTGGACTTACGTTCAACACGATGATGTGATGGACTGACCGTGCTCTTCGCTCAGCAAGAAAGCTCTTTTGAGAATGGCGTTTTTAATCAACTGAAATTGTAGATAGCTCTCCCGGCAGGAGAGCTATCTTTTTTGCCTTATCAGGCTTCCTCCTTTCATGATTGTTGAGTTGCTTTGATGATTTTTGCAAACACAACATGTAAAGGACCCAGAAAGAAAGGCACTAAAGGATTCGACGTTTTCAGACTTTTGCGAAAGCACCCAGTTCTAATGCATCGTCATATTCCAACCGCCATACTGCTGCTCCTCATGATCGTCCTCTTTGTGGCCATGGACGAGACGTTTCTCCCGCAGCTTTTGACGGCGCTTGCGGTCGATGTGGGTGAGCCCCGTGCCGCTCTGCGGCAGGGAGTTGTCCTGGAAGATATTTGCCATGTGATGGAGCAGTCTCGTCACTGCAAGGAACACCTCCGGCGCTGTCGAAGCACTCTGCCTTTCCAAAAGGCACTGCGCATAGCTGTGTCCTTGCTCCGCCGCCTGAGACAGCCATTGGATGCCCTCCTCTTTGTCACGCTCGACCATCTTCCCTTGGAGCAGTAGCTTTCCCAACAGATACTGCGCATGGGGATTTCCGGCCTGGGCGGAGGTGTAGATGTGATCCATAGCCTTGCGGGTATCTTTTCTTACTGCCTCGCCTCTCATATATTCCTTGCCCAGACGGTAGGATGCATCGTGGTTTCCGTTGTAGGCGGCGTGCTCCAACCACTGGATTCCAAGCTCGGAATCATGGACGCTGGCATCATCAGAGAGATATAATTTTCCCAAAGCATACTGAGCCGCTGCATATCCCTGCTTCGCCGCTTTGTCAAACCAGTACCGGGCCATCACCCAGTCCGGCGGCAGCAGTGGGCCGTCCCGATACAGCTTTCCCATAAAATATTGCGCATGGGCGTCGCCGCTCTCTGCAAGTTCCCGCATACTTTCCGCGGCATCATCCCGTTCTGCCAGTGACGAGTATTCATCCTGAACGTCTATCCGCAGCGTCCGGAAGTCCCAGGACACATTTTCATCCTTCTCTGCCTCATCACTCTGGTCCAGGGTATCATCCTCAAAGGTGATTTTCCCCAGGCGGATCGTCTCCGCCTCTTGGATGACCGCATTCTTGATTTGGCGAAACTCCTTCTGCCGGGACAGCGGCGGGCGGTGCCGCTCCTTCTCAGAATAGAAATCTTCCACTTGACCTTGCAGCTGCCACCACTGTTCGTAGCACTCGGCCACGGTCGGGAGCTGCTCCATCTGGTCCACGATCTCATCTACCAGCGCCTTTTGCTTCTTCGGAAGATAGCCATAGGACTTCTTCCCATTGACCCTTTCCAGTTGAAGTGTCAGCTCTTGCATGAGTCGCTCCGCCTCGGGGTGGTCGCAGATCCTGGTTCGCATCTGCTGAACCAGCTCCCGCATGGCCTGCCGCGCTTCCCGCACCAGCTCGTTACGGGAAACCGTTTTCTGTTCATAGAGGTGAAGCATTTCCTGTTGGAAGATATCGTTGGTGAGCTTGGATTTGATTTGGCGGATGCCGTCCTGAGATAGATACGCCTGTCCCGGTTTTGCGGACCATGCCATCATGTGCACATGGGGATGGTCGCCCTCATCATGGAAGGCAGCATACCAGCGGAAGTCCTGGGGCGGGATATTCATAGCGGCGGCGATGTCGTTGCGGTGGGCGCGAAGGAGATTCCTCCACGCCCTGGCATTGTCGTAGCCCAACCGTTCTGCGTCCTCTCGCTTCAGGGAGATGATGTGCGTCCACACATTTCCTGTATAGTCCTCCAGTTCCGCCATAGCCTTGTCCAGCTCCACGCCATCTTTGTCACTGAAGAGACCATGGGAGCCCAGCCGTTCTGCTCTTGGCCGTGTTGCGATGTACTTCATGTAGCCATCCGATTTCTGAACATCGCTCCAGTTTTCCTCCAACGCCTGAGAGATAAAGGCGGAGGCATTGGCCTTGGTGGGGCGTTCTTGGTAGTCACCGTACTCACCCATCTCCTTTGCGTCAGGAAAATCCTTCACCAGTTTTGCGATAAGCTGTTCCTGCTTTCTTGTTGGCGGACGGTTATCCTGGATCAACTCGACCCGCTCACGGGTGGCGATGTATCTCATGTATCCGCCTGCTGAGTGACCGACTCCGCACTTGATGTACGGGCTTTTGACGATCAGTCTTGCCATCCGTCATCGTCCTCCCAGGATTCCCGCACCCGTTTTTCGAACGAAATGCGGCCATTGGTCTGTTTCACATTTCGGACGCTCTCCGCACGGCGTCGGCGCAGGTCCTCCTCACTGAACTGAAAGCTGTCTGCAATGATCCCGGACAGCATATCCAACTCCACCGCCTGCTTGTAGACCAGCGACGCCAAGTGGTTTTCCGTTTGCCCCACTCGACCGTCCAGATAGGACTGGATGGAGGTGGGGAGGAACAGCCCAGCGTTGTTGGCGCTGAGGTAGTCCAGATAGAAATCAATGGTCCGCTCAATGAATCCGGTGATGCTGCGGCTGCCGTCCTCCTGATATCGTCGCTCCAAGCGTGCCTTTTTCTCAGGGGTGAGATAGAGGGCAAATTTTTCTTTCTTGCTCAAAATGAGCTCCTTTCCGGGGCATGACCCCTACTTTTTTCTTGTGGGTGTAGGCTTTCAGGGATAACGACCGCAGAAGTGATAGCACCCCTTCGATGTTGACCCCACTTTGGAACTCCCTGAAAACCCCGTAACTGCCCGCACTGCGGGCAGAAGTAACCGAACAGAGCGTCGCACTTGACGCCTGGTGTTTATCCTGCTTCGACTTTCGTCCTCGTATGCTCCTTCGCCTTTCGTCCTCGTAGGCTCCTCTGAAATCGGCCTAAATCCGCCCGAACAGAACTGGGGGGGTGTCTGTTTCCGCTGCTCCCGGCAAAGCCGCACACAGCGGCTCACAGGGGCGAACACGGCCTTGTTTTTGTAGTTCCTCTGCTACCCGCTGACGCTCCGTGACTTCCTCCAGCTTCACCATCTGCCGCTCGTAGGAATGGTCGATGGCTTTCTGGATCGGAAGGATGGTGTAGGAGTTATTGCCGTTCCACTTCATTCCCTGGCGGTCGAAATAGCTGGTGTGCTCTACTGTGATAAACTGCCTGTCCTCCAGTTTGGCGATGTGTTTCATCACCGTGTTCACGGCCAGCCCCACAGTGGCGGAGATGGTGTTGTAACTGGGATGGCATTGATGGTTGCTGCGGTCTTCGCAGTAGAGCAGGTAGGCGTAGACGGTGATCGCGCCATGCCCCAGGTCCAGGGAAAAGATTTCGTTAGGGAGGGAGAAAAACTTTTCTGCACGCTTGTGCGTGAACACTGGAACCATCTGCGGCGAGATTAGATTCCGCTTGACCAGAGTATCTATCTGCTTTTGCGCCATGGCTACCCCCATGTGGAGCAGCGCTGCAATCTCGTCCACACTTGGCATGGCTTCACCCTTATGGTGGCTGTTGAGATAGCAGAGGTAGGCGAGGATACTGAAGGCGGGAGGCGGAAGCTTCAGCCCCCAGATTTCGTTGGGCAGCGAAAACCGATACGCTCTCGCGTCTTTCTGATAGGTGAGCGCAGTCATTCGCGGACACCTCCTTCCGTGTGCTTGGTGACCCACTGGATGAACGCTTCCTTGGGAACCACCATCCTGCTGCCGACATTCAGCACCGGGAAGTCCGGCTCATGCATCAGCTCATAGCTGGTGGAGGACGATACCCCCAGCACCTTCGCCACTATGTCGGCGTTGAGGAACAGAGGCAGGTCATCGTAAGAGTTGTACTGTGACTGTTTCATTTTCGATTTCTCCTTTGCAGAAAGTAAAGGCATCAGCGGCGACGCTGATGCCCTTCTGCTTGTATTGTGTCGGAGATTTTGATAAGATAATAAAAAGATGGGACGAATTATTTTCCAGGGGGGACAATTTATTTCGAGGGAGGCAAGCACATGGATGGGGATATCGTTTTCTATATCCACGGGGATGCGATTGAGTACGGCGGGGAATTATTTTCCACAGGCGAACTGACAGCGGATATTTTGAACCTGTCACTGAAGGACTATCAGTGCATCCATAAAAACGTCCAGTGCATGAAGGACCTTGCGGAGCAGTACGAGCGAACCCAGGACCGGGAATTTTGGTGGAAGCTCAACCACCAGTTCGTGGCTCTGCGTAAGCGGATGATGGAGTTCCGGGTGTTTCAGATCCTGCTTCGGGATGACAGCAAATTTTTCGACGAGACCCAGCAGTACACCGAGTTCCGCTCCTTGCTGCCGGAAGAAGATCTGGACTATGAGGATTTTTCCATAGAGCAATGGGGAGACATGGCGGAGCAGGCGGAGACAACCGGCCAGATCCCAGTTCCGCTTCTGATTTTTCCCGGAGGGCGGAAAACGAAGTGGAGTTATTATCGGAAGCAGATGAAGCGCTATGAACGCTATCTGGGCGACGTCGCGTGCTTCAATCCTACCATCCATAACTTCATCCACTTCCTCCTCGCCAAGCTGGAGCATAACTCCCCGGAGAACTATGCCGCCTCCCTCTATCAGCTCTACAACGATGAGAGGCTGGTGGAGAAGCTGATCGTCAATCCCAGAAGCCTGGAGCAGCCGTTTTATCAGAAATATGACCACTGCGTCGTGAGCTATGTGCCGCGGGAGCTGCCGGACAAGCGCTTCGCCATTTGCCAGGAGCACACCACAGACAGCTTGCAAATGCTGCTGAAAGCGGATTACATGACGGCTCTGAATGCCGGATATAACATCCGCCAGTGCATTGTCTGCAAAAAATATTTTCTGGTGAAGGGCGGCGCTCATGCACTATATTGCGAGGGAGCATGTCCCCATGCGCCCCAGTATACCTGCCGACAGTTCGGAACCTACGAAGTGCAGAAGGAACTGGCTCGGGATGTACCGAAGCTCCAGGCGAAGTTCGCCGCTTTTGAACGGATACGGAAGGACCAGAAGCGCGACGTTATCACGGCGGAGGAAGCACGGCGGCTGAAGGATACGGTCCGGGACATGCTGTTCGATGCGCTCAATAAGGCAGATGTCTCCACTGAGGACTTTGAGCGGTCCATCTCCAGTGAGAGACTTTACCCATACTGCGGTATTACCCGGAAGGCGAAACCCAGAGGGCGTCCCCGAAAGGGCGGTGGGGATGCATGAGCGACCAGGAATTGCTGGATCGAATCGCGCAGGGAGACCAGACCGCGCTGACGGAACTGTGTGATAGGTGTGCTGAATTGATTTGGAAACGAGCGCAGTGGATCGCCCGACAATACAATTGCCTGCGCCCCGGCAGTCACGGAGGTTGGAGCGATTATACGAAAGAAACGCTCTCCGAATTGGAGAGCGTTGGGAGGCTGGCATTAATCGAGTGCGTCAGGAATGGCGGCTACGATAGCTCCAAGGGAGCGTTCGGAACCTATGTTGTACCATTTCTGGACGGTGCGATGCGGCGGCACCTGGAAGCCAGCATGGGTACCCTTTCCCTGGACCGGGACAGCATGGGGCTGGTACGCAAGGCGCAGATGCTCTATCACCGGGATGGAAAAGAGATGAGCGAAATCGCAGGGGAGTTGGGTGTTTCTTTAGCGGAAGTAGCCAGGGCGGTAGCCTATCCCACGCATTTCTTCTCTGTTTATGACTTGCCAATCCCGGAGGAGGACGGAGATATTTTTGAGTACCTCATGTCTGATCTGCTGTCTGCATCTGCGGAGGAGATTGTCCTTCGGGCGCTTACGATGAAGTCTCTGCATGAGCAGTTCCAAAGCCTATCCAAGCGGGAACAGGATATTCTGGGCAGGAGCTTCGGCGTTTTTGGTTACTCAAAGACAGACCTGCGGGAGCTTGCCATCAGAAACAGACTGCGGGAGGACGGCGTGGAGAAGGCGAAGAAACAAGCGCTGAAAAAACTGCGGGAATGGTGTCTGGACAGCATGGCATGGAAGCTCCGCCGAGCCAGACACATGGTGGACCATGCGATTACACTGGAGCAGCTGCTCTGAGCCGTAAAGAGAAAGAACCTTTTTCTTTGATCCCAAGTTTATCTGAGTGCCACATTTCAGTTGGATGCGCAGACTTGATACGGGATATAACATTAGATTAAATTTCAGCCCTCTGCCTTTTCATTGGCAGAGGGCCGTTTTTTTGGCTTAACAATTATTGAACATTCCTTACGGTGATAAATGCGCCCCGGTGATGATGCTGCTCAGCAAGCGTGATGTGGTAAATCTGCTGAAGAGGAAGTTGAAGAACGGGTCTGTTCGGGAGTCCGTGCGGCAGAAGCAGAAAATGCAGCAGGTACAGCAAAAGCGAAAAAAGAAAAGCAACGACGGCTGGGAGCGATAATATCATTTCAAATCCGAAAGCACTTTTGCAGGGCTTTATACTCACCCAACGCCAAAATCGTAGTGTCATCGGACAATATGGTGTCCGGCGTAACGGAAACATCCGTTTTCCCGGCGCGTTTGATGCCAAGAATGGTGATGCCAAACTTTCTGCGGACGTTCAGCTCACCAACGCTTTTCCCAATCCACGCCTCCGGCACCTGCACTTCAAAGATGGCGTGCTGTTCATCAATCTCTATGTAGTCAAAAATATGGTCGGCAGTGAAGCGAATCGCTGCCCATTTTGCCATCTGCTTTTCGGGGTAGACCACGTTATCTGCGCCGTTGCGGAGCAGAAACTTCGCCTGCACATCGCGTTCGGCGCGGGATACTACGCATTTGGCACCCAGCTCTTTCAGCAGCGAGGTGGTCTCCAGCGAGTTCTGGAAGTTGCCGCTGATGGTCACAAAGCAAACATCAAAATTCCCGATGCCGAGCGAACGCAGGAACTCCGCATTGGTGCTGTCACCGATCTGTGCGTTGGTGACAAACGGAAGCACATCGTTGATCCGCTCCTCGTTGGTATCGACTGCCATGACCTGATGCCCCAGTTGAGAAAGCTGCATGGCGATATGCCGCCCAAAGCGGCCTGCTCCAATCAATAAAACATTTTTCATGGGATAGACAACTCCTTTACTTATCCAATCGTGATTCTTTCCTGCGGCAGCTTTGCATTGCCGCTTTTTTTGTTGGACACCGCCGCATAAATGAGCGTCAGTCTGCCGACCCTGCCCAGATACATCAGCGCGATCAATACCATCTGCGAAGGAATATGCAGCTGCGGCGTAATACCCAATGTCAGTCCCACCGTGCCTACCGCCGACGCTGCTTCATACAGGCAGGAGGACAGCGGGAGATCCTCGTATACGCTGATAAAAACGCCTCCGCCAAAGAACAGCGCAAGGTACATCGTCAGGATGGTCGCGGCGGTTTTGACGGCGCTGCAATCGACTCTGCGCCCAAAGAACTGGGCGCTGTCCCGCTGGCGGAAGGTCGCGGCAGCATTGGAAAGCAGAACTGCCAGCGTGGTGGTTTTCATGCCGCCTGCCGTAGACCCCGGAGAGCCGCCAATGAGCATCAGAAGGATCATCACGCCCAGCGATGCGCTGGACATGGCGGGTAGATCGATTGTGTTGAAGCCCGCCGTTCTCGGCGTGACCGATTGGAACAGGGCTGCCTGAACCCGCTCTCTGAGGGGAAGGGCATCAAAGTCCACAAAGAAGAAAAACAGCGCCGGAAGGACGATTAGTGCAAGTGTCGTGACAAGAATCACCTTGCTCTGCATTCGATAACGGTGGAAGTGCAGCTTGTTTTCGCAAATGTCATCCCACGTCAAGAAACCGATGCCGCCGGTTATGATCAGGAGCATGATCGTGATATTGATCACCGGATTTTGGACGTAACCGGTAAGGGACGGATACAAGTTGTCGTTCGTTCCCAAAATGTCAAACCCTGCGTTGCAAAAGGCGGAGATGGAGTGAAATACTGCCATCCAGATCCCGCACCATCCGTAGTCGCGGCAAAACACCGGCAGCATGGCAAGCGCACCGATCAGTTCGATCAGAAATGTTCCCCGCAGGATGAACCGTGTCAGCCGGACGATTCCCCCCACTTTCGGCGCTGAGATGGCGTCCTGCATGGTGCTGCGCTGCATCAAGGAGATCCTTCGCCCGGACAGCAGCGCAAACGATGCCGCCACGGTGACAACACCAAGCCCGCCTATCTGGATCAGCGTCAGGATTACAGCCTGCCCGAAGACCGACCAATAGCTGCCGGTATCCTGCACCACAAGCCCCGTTACACAAACAGCGGAGGTTGCGGTAAACAGCGCTTCATTGAACGGCGTTACACACCGAGCTGTCGCAGAAATTGGCAGCATCAGCAGCAGCGCGCCCAGCAGGATCACCCCTGCAAAGCCCAATATGATGATCTGAAAAGACGAAAGACGACGCTTTCTGCAAACCATTTCTTCTGACATCATCCTCACTCCTTGTGAATTGCGCGATGGATTTATTGTGCGCAGGTCAAACACACGCCGCATTGCCTGACTGTGACAGAGGATACCCGATACGCGCTCAGCTCGGAGACCGTGATCTCCAAATCTTGTGCGGTGAAGGAGTCTCCCTTGATGGGGACTCTATTCAGCTGCTCCATGACCCAGCCGCCAACGGAAACACTATCCGATTCCAGCTTGACGTCAAAGAATTCCATAAAATCCTCCAAGCTGACGGAGCAGTCCACGCGGTAGGTATTCTCGTCCAGCTTTTCAAAATCTTCTTCCACCTCGTCGTGTTCGTCCCAAATTTCACCGACCAGTTCTTCCAGAATATCCTCCATCGTAACAATGCCGAGCGTTCCGCCGAAATCATCCACGACAACGGCGACGTGGGACTTCTGATGCTGGAGCATTTTCAAAATATCCCGGATCTTCGTGTGCTGGTAGACGAACTGCGGCTCCGTCATGATCTCCGCAATGGGCTGATCCGTCATCTTGCCATTGATATAGAAGTCCTTCTGATGAAGAACACCGACGATCTGATCGATGGTATCCCGGTAGACCAGCAGACGGGAAAAGCGGGACTGTGTAAAGGCTCTGGCAATTTCCTCATGGCTTTCGCCGATGTCCACGGCCTCCAAGTCGATTCGATGGGTCAAAATTTCTGCCGCCGTCAGGTCGCGGAACTCAAGAGCATTGCGCAGCAGCTCGCCCTCGTTTTCGTCAATCCCGCCGTCCTGCTCCACGTCCTCCATAAAAAGAAGCAACTCCTCGTGGGACATTTTTGCATCGTCATCTGTCTTGAAGAAGCGGGAAACCAGCTTTTTCCACTGGGAAAAGAGAAAATTCAACGGTGTCAGCACCCAAATCCAAAGGCGGATAAAGGGCGCGCTGAACAAAGCAAAGCGTTCAGGGGCGTCCTTTGCAACACTCTTGGGGGTGATCTCACCAAAAATCAAAACAACGATCGTTACGACGACCGTAGAAACCGTCGCGCCGATGTCGCCGTAAAGTCCGACGAACAGAAGTGTGCCGATGGACGCCACCATGATATTGACGATATTGTTGCCGATCAGGATGGTGGAAATCAGCTTGTCATAATCTTCGGACAGCTTGAGCGCCAGCGCTGCCCGCTTGTTTCCGTTGTCCGCCAACACCTTGAGGCGGGTCTTATTCAGAGACGAGAATGCCGTTTCTGTGGCGCTGAAATAGGCGGACATGACGATGCAGGCCACCATTGCGAAAATGCTTCCAAAATAATTCATTTCAAACTCCTTTATGTTCTGTTCATACGATCATTTCATGCAAAAAAGACACACCTATACCCGATACCGCAGCAAAGGGCGTAGATATGCCACATACGAACAAACCATATAAGAGCAGTTACCGTTATCGTCGCTACTGTCGTTTTCCACGAAATTCTTCCTCCTTTTTGCTATGTGCTTACATCATAGCATTTCTCCGGTGTAGATTCGGTAAAGAAACGAGTGCGGCGCAATATCCTCCTGTGAGAAATCTTGAAGCGCTTCCGCTTATGCGATATAATAACTGCTGGCAGTTATTTATACCACTGGATTTAAGCCGTTTTTCTCCCGGGCTTCGCCTGAAACCGAAAAACATGGCGTATTATACCGCAATAAATTTCAGGAGAAGCATGATGAAGAATCGACAGCGACAAAAGGATACTCTATTTTCGATCCTTATTTTTTGCAGTGCCTTTGCCGTCAATTTGCTGATTCAGAAGCTCTTTACCACGCAGACGCTGGTACCCATGATCTTTGTGTTCGGCGTGTTTTTGATCTCGCTGAAAACCCACGGGTATTGCTATGGCATCACTTCGGCAATTGTCAGCGTATTTGCGGTGAATTTTGCCTTTACCTATCCCTATTATGCCTTCGACTTTTTCGTGGAGGAAAGCATCTTATCTGCCGTCATTATGCTGGCAGTTGCCGTTTCCACCAGTACGCTGAACAGCCGCATTCGGGATCAGGAAAAGCTGCGGGCAGAAAGTGAAAAAGAGAGAATGCGGGGCAATCTGCTGCGGGCGATTTCCCATGATCTGCGCACACCACTCACCTCCATATACGGGTCCTCCTCCACGCTGATCTCCAAGTATGACGCGCTGCCAAAGGAGCAGCAGCTCAAGCTGTTGGGAAAAATTCAGGAGGACAGCGAATGGCTCATCCGCATGGTTGAAAATCTTCTGTCGGTTACAAGAATCGACGGCGCGAAAGTGGAAGTCGTGAAGACACCCACGGTTCTGGATGAGCTGATTGACTCGGTTCTCATGAAGTTTTCCAAAAAGCATCCGAATCAGAAGGTCATCACACAGATACCGGACGAGTTTGTGGACATTCCCATGGATTCGCTCCTTATTGAGCAGGTGCTGCTGAATCTTCTGGAAAACGCTGTATTCCATGCAAAAGGTATGACGGAGCTGACGCTTTCCGTTTCTCTCGTGGGAGACAAGGCGGTATTTGAGGTTTCTGACAACGGCTGCGGCCTCCCGGATGATGCACTTCAAAAGATTTTCACCGGAAGCTATGAAAAGTCTGCCGCGCCGGTGGACGGGACCCGCCGCAATATGGGGATCGGACTATCTGTATGCGCTGCCATCGTCAAAGCGCACGGCAGTGACATTACCGCAGAAAACAGAAAGGGCGGCGGTGCGGTATTCCGCTTTGCGCTGGAAAGAGGGTGTGAGGACGATGGGCAATAACAAGTACAAGATCCTGATCGTAGAGGACGAGGCCAACATCCGAAGCTTTATCAAAGCCAATCTGGAAACCAGCGACTATCAGGTGCTCTGCGCGGAGACCTGTGCGCTCGGCATGATGATGTACGCCTCCCATCATCCGGATCTCATCGTTCTGGATCTCGGTCTGCCGGACAGAGATGGCATGAGTCTGATTCAAGAGGTGCGAAAGACGGACACTGTACCCATCATCGTGCTCTCCGCCCGCTCCAACGAGCGGGACAAGGTGGAGGCGCTGGATCTGGGGGCGAATGATTATATCACCAAGCCCTTTGGCACGGAGGAATTGCTGGCTCGTATCCGTGCCGTTCTCCGCAGCCATCGGCACAGCGAAGAGAAGGAAAGTTCCCATGGTGGGAAATTCCGCCTTCAGGACTTGCTGATCGATTATGATACACGGCAGGTCTTTGTGGATAAAGATGAGATCGACCTGACCCAGACGGAATACAACATCATGGCGTTTCTCTCCGTTCACGCCGGAAAGGTGCTGACGTATGCCGCCATCATTCGGGCGGTCTGGGGGTATTCGGACTATGGCAGCGTCAAGAAGCTGCAAGTCAACATGAAGAATATCCGCAAGAAAATGGGCGTGACGCCCGGCGAAAAGCGCTACATCATCAATGAGCTTGGCGTCGGCTACCGGATGCTGGCGGAGGACGAATGAAAGGCGGCTTATACAGCAAGTCTTCAACATTTTTTGATAGTTTTTATAACTATAAGGAGGCCCTATGAAAAAAAGTATCATCATACTGCTCACGTTTGTTTTGACATGTTCGATCTTTCCTTCCGCAAAGGCGGCGGATACAGCCCACGCCGCCGCGCCGATCGATCCGCTGGTATACCAGCAGATGCTGGGAAAAGGCATGGATGTTGATTGGTGTAAAACTGCCGCTGGTATGTCGCTTTACCGCTCGGATGTCCCCAAAGACTTTAAGCAGGCCGGAATATCCCATGTCCGTATCCGGGTCAAGGACGAGGCTACCGCAGGGCTTCTGGCACTGCTGGAGCGGCAGGTCAGCGACTGTCTGGAGACCGGACTGATCCCCATTATTGCCTATCAAGCCGATGAACTGAAAAAGGACCCATCAGACAAAAATCTTCGCCGGGTCGAAGCATGGTGGAGAACCGTCTCAGAGCATTTTCGGGATGAATCGTTCCTGCTGTCCTTTGATCTTATCATCGAAGTGACCGATGCTTTGAAGAACCAGCCGGAACGTCTTAACGAGATTTATGAGCGGCTGGTATCGGTAGTCCGGGAGAGCAATCCGGAGCGGATCGTTATGATCTCGCCGCGTCTGCGGTCTGACGCGGCATATCTGCGGGATCTCACCATTCCCTCGGCGTCGAATGGATACCTGATGGCGGAATGGCATTTTTATGCCTCAGGTCCTTCCAAAGAGAATCCACGCAAGCTGTGGACCAGTGGGACTGCCGAGGAAAAGGCACTGATTCAGGAAAAGATCGATTTGGCCCTCCAATGGCAGAAGGAAACAGGAGTTCCTACTTGGGTAGGGGCATGGATGCCAGGGAATTACAATGAAGGAAATACTTACACTGTAGACGAGCAGGTTGCTTTCGCCTCCTATATGACACAATCATTGACGGATGCGGGCATCCCCTTTGCGATCAATGCAGACAGCCATTTTTATGACCGTGAACAACATAAGTGGCTGGAGGACATGCAACCTGTTTTTATGGCGATCTATGGGACGCAGGCGCTGCCCTTTCAGGATGTGCCGGAAGGTGCATGGTATCAGTCTGCGGTGTCGTATGTTTACCGGCGTAAACTGTTTTCCGGTACCTCAGCAACCATCTTTTCTCCTCAGCACGCCATGACCCGGCAGCAGATGTGGATGGTCATGGCAAGACTAAAAAATGTGCGTCCCCAGTCCATGGAAGAGGCTCGGCAATGGGCTGTATCCACAGGGCTCAGTGACGGAAGTGATCCCATGACAGAGGTCACCCGGCAGCAGATGGTTACCTTTTTGTGGCGTCTCTCCGGTTCTCGCGATACGCAAAATACACTGGATCAATACAACGATTTTACAGAGATCGCACCCTATGCGACCAAAGCCATGGGGTGGGCGGTGGAAAAGGGACTACTCAGCGGCACGACTCCCCATACGCTGACTCCAAACAGAGCTGTAACCCGCGCACAGGCAGCGGTGATCTTAGCCCGATATGATGCGATGCTCTGAGGCTACGTCTGTCATCCAGAACCTTTGGCGCAATCGGACCGTAGGGGGTAAGACCTCGGCACTCTCTGCCGCTGAAGCCTATACAACGATAGATTAAATTTCAGTTCTCTGCCTTTTCATTGGAAGAGGCTCTAAAAAAATTTAATGAGGATATTTAGTCGCATCGCAAAGGCATTATAGTATATTCTATCTGAAAAAAAGAACGAGGATAAGATAATACGATTTAAAAGTACAGATTATTGGATGGAAAGTCGAGATTTGCATTGCAAATCGAACACAAGCTGTTGTCAGTATGATCCAGAGCGGTCTGCGAAGTGCTCCACTGCTCAGGGCTCCGTAATGGGACTACGCAGTGCTTCGGCACCGCGGCACAGGAGGGAACTGCATCCGCATTTGCGGACGCAGCTCCCTCCTGTTTTTTCGCTCACAGCTTATTCAGTTTTTGCGTGACCTCATCCACAATGCGCTGACGCTCCTCTTCGCTCTGCGCTCTGCCATATTCCATCAGCGCATCGTCCCGCAGCGTCTCCATTTTCCGGGACCACACTTCAAACACGCCCTTGCTCATCGTCCCCTTTCGGGTACGGGCAAAATATTTTTTGTAGCTTCCTTTGCGCGTGCTTTCGAAGTACGATCTATGGAATAGCGTTTCGGACGTTATTTGCTCCTTCACCATAGATGACTATTTCACTTGTGGTATTCTTTGATAACAGCATCGCAAAATCTGACTAAGTTTCCTATCGCAATTAAGATTTGCCCACATTTTGAACCCTGCTCAGAAGATGGTGAACGCTGAATCCACTCTGCTGCAAGGGCTTTGACCACACAAACAGCCACAGACCTGCGTGGAATATGTGGAAACGACAGATTCAAAAAGTGCTGGAAAGCAAACGAAACGGAATAGAAATGACCATAAACGAACGAAAAATATTATAAAAAGTTTCAAATGTCGGTTGACGTGCAGGGGGTCACAGGTTCGAGTCCTGTATCGTCCACCAAACAAATCCCTTAGAGCCGCAAGGCTTTGAGGGATTTGTTGCTGCGCTGAAATGGTGTTTACCCTTCATCTTACCCTTTACAGAAAATCTTTGCGACCGGATTTTCCGCGTATTGGTGGATCGTGGTGCACAGTTCCTGTCCGATCCGGATACGGCCTGCGGTTAACAGGCAGAGCTCTTACAAGGCTGCCTGAGATAGAAACGCCCGGTATACCGCCAGTCCGTCCACCGTGCCCGTGTAGTGGTCCTCTGCCAGCCGCTCCGGGTGCCATTGGATCCCCCAAACCGGCAAGGTTTTGTGTCGGAAGGCCTCTACTACGCCGTCCTCCGCCCGTTGCAAAACCTCCAAACCGGTTCCCAGGCGGCCAATGATCTGGTGGTGGCAACTGTTGACCATACAGCGCTCTCCGTATAGCTCCCACAGAAAGGACGGTGCATTTTGGACGCTGTGGAGCCGGTCAACGCCTTCTATGGCGCTGTGTCCTGGCCAGTCCTGCACCAGATCGCCGCCGAAAAACACATTGATGGTCTGCATTCCCCGGCATATACCCAGGACCGGCTTGCCAAGGGCCGTAAAATCCGCCAGCAGCTCCAGTTCCAGCGCGTCCCGTTCCGGCTCCAGATCCCGGCAGGCTGTGTTTTTCTGGCCGTAACGCCAGGATTCCATGTCCCCGCCGCCGGGCAGCAGCAAGCAGTCGCAGTCCGCTGACCGGCTCCCGAAGCAGGGAGTCCCTCCGGCACGTTCCACCGCCAGTGTATAGTTTTGGTAAGCTGCGGCATCACCAAGAATATAGACCCGCAGGGCCATAGCACTTCCTCCTTCTTCATCCGCACGGGTAAGATATGCTCATTCTATGCTGTGTTCCTTCGCCGTGCAAGTATTTCTCTTGCAATAGCTGTGAAAATATGTCATAATATCTAACGCAGTCCCCACAGAGTTTGGATTTGACCGCCTGTGTGCGGCGGGTAAATGGGGTTGCTTGGAGATGTACCCAAGTGGCTGAAGGGTCCGGATTCGAAATCCGGTAGGCGCCGCAAGGCGTGCGGGGGTTCAAATCCCTCCATCTCCGCCATTGAACACCACCCGTGTTTCGAACTTTTTTATCGGAACACGGGTGGTTTCTTATTCGGAAAGCCTTGCATTGCAGGGCTTTCCGCTTTTTATAAATAATCCGGATGCATCATGAAACATCAAAATTGCGAAGATGTTTTTAAACGCCAACATTGCTATATGAACACGGCTTTTCGATATAGCTACCTTGATATGCTGCTTCAAACGCTTGCGGTGTCTTGTATTTCAGCGTCTGATGTGGGCGAATCTCATTGTAAAAACGGATATATTCATCCACGCTCTTTCGAAAGTGCCGTTCAGAAGTATATTCGCGCCGGTAGGCTTCCTCTTTTTTGAATGTGGCAAAGAATGTCTCTGCGACCGCATTATCGAGAGGCGTGCCGCTTGCGGAAAAGGATTGCTTAACGCCATATTGCTGCAAAAGTTTACTAAATGCTGCGGAAATATACTGCCCGCCCCTATCACTGTGAAAGGTCAGACTTTGCGGATAGCCTCGTTCTGCATAAGCTCTACGGAAAGTGGTTGTGACAAGACGGGTACTGGCTGTGCGGGATACTCGATACCCGACGACTTTGCGGGAGAAGAGGTCAATGATAGCACAAAGATAGACCCATGCATTTTTGATTTTGAAGTAAGTAATATCGCTCACCCATACTTGGTTTGGATGATCCGCGGTAAATTTCCGGCGGAGCAGATTTTGCTTCTTTCGCATTTGATTCTTGTAGACCTTTTTTGCGTCGGTACGAATACTGTGCAAGCCAAGTTCCTGCATAATGGACGAGATTCGTTTTGTGCTGATGCGCAGACCGCTTTCGGCCAAAACAGCACGGATCTTATCAGCGCCATACCGCTGTTCGCTATCATCGAAGATCTGTTTTACTTTCAGTATGAGCTGAGCCTTCTCGGATTCATATTTGCTACGATCTGCACGACGGAAAATATGATTATAGAATGTACCGCGGGATACATCCAAGGCTTCGCATAATTCGTGAACGCTGTACAAATCAGACATTTCGTTGTGAAAATGCTCCAGAGTGGCCAACTTGTCCTGTAGAGGCACTTTGGACAGGTAACCGGATAACTGAATGATTGAGAGCTTGTGCTCCGCTTTTTGAAGCCGCCTGATAAGAGCATCGAACTCAGCAGGCGTATAGGTATGGGCAGATGTCTGAATAGAACGGTACTGGTTTCGCCAGTGATAGAAAGTGCTTTGCGATATATGCAGTTCTTGACAGAGAACTGGAATGGACTCACCTTTTTCATAGCGACGAATCGCTTGCTTTTTGAACTCGAGCGGGTATTTCTTGGGCATTACGATAACTCCTTTATGGTGTGATGAAGCAATCGTAATTGGGGTAAGCGAAATTTGCAAGAACGATGAAATCGATAAAAGGGTTGGCGAAAGAATGAGAATGTAGTATATTGAAAACAGGTACTTATACAGTGGCAGAATACAGAGTTTTTGGCACAAATACTTTCCAAAACTGAGATATCCCAAATTTTGCTGGATGTCAGTCTCACGACAGTGAAGGCTGAGCCGGGTGCCTTGGTAGAGGGCGGTACGATTCAACGGATTGAAACCGGTAGGGTATCAAATTCTTCGAAGGCATAAAACCTTATAAAACAGGCATAATCGTGATCTGCTGTGTGGAGGGAATATAAATGAAAATCACAACCATTCAGATATCTGGGTTTCGAAAGATTTTGAAAGCAACAATCAATATGGAAGATGATATTACCGTTATTGCCGGAGCAAACAATAGCGGGAAGACATCTATTGTAGAGCTTTTTAATTATGTCTTTAACGCTAAAGGAGCGTTGTGCAGTGATGACTTTCCCGTATATGAATCTCAAGAATGGTGTACTGCAGTATTTCCTTATTTTCAAGCTCAATTTAAACAAGAAAATAAAAAAGATGATTTGATTGCAAATATCCTTGGAACAATAGTGCCCTCTGAGAATCCAGAAAATGAAATGCTGCTTACTCCAATAGAAGTCCTGATTCAAGTAGATTATGATCCCGCCGGCGATGACATTCGGAACTTTGCCGACTACATCATGGAGCTTGATCCGGATAACAGCAGCTTTTATTTCATTTACCGATTTGAACTAGACAAGGATTTGCTGAGAAAATCCTTGGATTCAGAATATGAAAAGCTATGTAATCGTTTCGATAAACTGGTTGGAGATGATGATAAGGACGCCGAAGGGATTCGTATCATTAAGGAAATGCTGATTCAGATATATACTGATAGCTGTAAGGATGCTGCCTATTTCTCTGATAAAACCTATAGCAATATTGTTCCTATGGATGTGGCATCGTTTAGGGGGCTTTTCAATTATCAGAATATTATGGCTGGCAGAACACTGGATGATGGGAACTCAGATAGGGCTAAAATACTGAGCAAAAACATGATAGATATAGCAAGCCAAGAAGATAACTGGAAAACACTAATTCAGTCTTTGCCGGATAAGATTAAGCAATCGATTGAAGACGAACAAATTCAGCAAGAGGTTCGTAAAGCATCTATTGAAACGCTTGGAAAAACTATAGAACAAATATCTAAAACCAATGGTGGGCAAGCCGGTAACATTACCATCGATATGGTGGTAACAGATGAAGCAGTCCAATCCCTGCTCAAAAGCATTACAAGCGCAAAATATCAAGTGGATAATTTTTTCTTGAGAGAATCTTCTCAAGGTTTGGGATATAGCAACCTTATCTTTATTCACCTTCAGTTGGAAAAGTACCGGAAGACCATTGATCCTCTGCTCGTAAACTTCTTTGTCATTGAGGAACCTGAGGCTCATATGCATCCACAGATGCAAAATGTTTTTTCGCAATACCTATTCGCCTATTACAGCAAAGAGAGTGCGATGCAAGGTTTTGTAACAACACATTCGCATGAAGTCGTCCGGAATAGTCGTATTTCTCAACTTCGAGTTCTTAGACAAGTTAGACCGTTTGAATGCTGCCTTTATGACTTACATAAATTTATAGATGAAGTAATTAAGCCAAACCAAGAATTAAAAGATTTGATTGAATTTTATGACGGCTTTTATGCCATTAATTTTCCAGATATAATCTTCGCTGATAAAGTAATACTGTACGAAGGTGACACGGAAAGAATGCTTATAAAAAATGTATTGCTTTCGGATCGGTTTGAAACACTAAGAAACCAGTACATCTCCTTTGTGCAAGTCGGTGGTGCATATGCAATAAAATATAAGCCAATACTTGAATATCTGAATGTCAAATCTCTTATCATCACAGATTTGGACTATAAAACGGAAGCTAAAACAGAAGCTGATGTGCGTCAATCATCATCCACAAATGCTACAATAAATACATTTGCAGCAGAGGCTCTTAGTGACGCTGCACCCACGGTAGAGACACTTTATTCTTGGAAGGACAGTTCAGGATGTATAGTGAGTAATAATATTTGTCTGGAATTTCAGGGGCAGACCGACGGTTATGCTCGGACTCTGGAGGAAGCAATGCTTGCTAAACGATATAATGTATCAGCTCTGGATACGAAAACAAAAGAAGAATGGACTATTCTACGCAAAAACGACAAACTAATGTTTGTGATTCCACAAAAAGCAGATTCATGCAGTATTCGGGCAATCGTGCAGCATACAAGCAAAAACAAAACAGACTTCATGTACTCAGTCATTCTCAATAAGCTAGTGGACACTATGCTTCCCAACTATATAGAGGAGGGCTTAATGTGGCTAACAAATTGAACAACTGTTATTTAATAAATGCGCCAGCAGGCAGCGGGAAGACGACAGAAATAAAGTCGATAGTGCAAAGGTGTATCATAGATAATCCAAAAGACAATATTCTCTGCATCACATATACGAACCGTGCAGCAGATGAATTATCAAAGGGTATTCTCTCTAAAAATGTATTCATTGGTACAATTCACTCTTTTCTGCACTTTTTTCTGAAACCTTATTTTGCCCACCAAGACATATTGGAATTGTACTTTGAAATCTATGGTGCACAAATATCCGAACGGATAGATAATAAAAGCCAAAAAGAAAGTATAGCTGAGAGCAATGCTCGTTATATTGAGAAGTACGGGAAGTTAGATTATGATATGGTTAGAAACAACATCAAGGTCCTCTCATATAACGAATCTCCATTTAGCTCTTTATACTACGGAGGATTGTCTCATGATGATCTAATAGGCTTTTCAAAAGCAATTTTCAATCGTTATCCTGTTATCAAGAAAAGAATGACTAGTAAGTATCAATTTATTTTTATCGATGAGTATCAGGATACAATGAGCGATGTTCTGAAGATATTCTTTGAAAGTGTACATAATACGAAAACCAAGCTCTTCTTGTTTGGGGATCGAATGCAGCAGATATATAAAAACTATGATGGATCTTTTGAAGAAAGCTTTGAGCTATTTGACACGACAAAGGCATTGACAACAAATTACCGCTCAACAAAAAGCATTGTGAACATCTTGAACAGAATCTACAATGATCCAGCGTTTGTTCAAAACATCTCTGAGAAAATGAGAAGTACTGACTCTGATTTTGATCCAAGGATTATTATTAGCCATTCTATTCAAGCGGAAATTGAGAACCTTCGAAAAACAGATCCTGACACGCTGATCCTATATCTCTTTAACAAAGAACGTTTTTCTGATATTGACGCAATTAATTTGTATAACGCATTCGATAAAATGGAGAAATACTCTTTTGGTAAAGCCGTGTCTGCGGTGGATGTACTAACAACACATTATGAAGATAATCCTGACTCCCTCTTAAAAGTGTTGTTCTGTATTGTTGAGTTGTTAAGGCTCTATAAAGCGCAACAGTACGGGAGTATTATTCAGATTCTGAAAGGAAATAAATCCGTTTTTAGCAAAGATAGCTGGAATATTAAAACACATAATGATAAAGAAACGGTCTTTAATAGCATAAAGCAAGTTTTTAATATTATTGAAAGTGAAAGCAAAACTATAGCTGACTTAATTAGAGGCCTTTCAAATGTGCATCTACTAAACGAAGCATACTTGAGTGGCATTGTTGATGACGATGACTATAAACTAGCAGAACTTGTCCCTGTAGTTGAGGTGGTCCATGTTGCGGATTATTTATGCAATCCGAGAGTTTCGACCCAGCATGGCGTGAAAGGAGAAAGTCATGACAGTGTTGTCTTTGTTGCCGAAGATAGCTCAAATAATCCGTGCGTTGCAATGTATCGTTTTTTTGAAATGTGGGGACAGATACAGATTTCCGCCAAAACGCTTAACCAATTCTACTATAATTTTGCGGCTGAAGTAGACAATATCCAGCAGAGTATAGGTATTAAAGGAAGTGTGCTAAAAAAGGGAACTTATATAGCAAACGAAGAAATGATTAAGGCGAAGCTGCACACAGTATTTGATAGATTTAAAGATGATCCGTATTTTCAATTTATTTATGGTGCAGATTATGAAAGCTACTTTTCAAAGCCGGGGGTTACAAAAGCGAGAGATTGCCTAAAAGGTAATACGGCATATAGTATTCTGAGCGCATACAAATTATTCTATGTAGGGTGTTCACGGGCAAGGAGAAATCTAACCATTTTATTGGATAGCTCGAAAATCAAGGGAAATCTCGAACCTCAGAAAAAGAGATTTGAAGAAATTGGATTTCAAGTTGTAAGTTCCCCAATACATTAGAACCATAGCTTGATTTCCAAGAATGCAAATCCATCAATCGAAAATGTGGATTTGTCTTTTTCGTACTCGCTTGAGACGAGCTTTTTATAATAGCTTATCGTTCAATCATTCTGTTGCTTCTCGCTTTTCGCTTGGAAAACGCTTCGCTGGTTTACAGGAAGAGGAGATTGGGGGATGCGAAAATATCCGAATTGAAGCCACCTGACAAGAAGAAACAGGACATTCTTATATGAATGTCCTGTTTCTTTTTTATAACGTTTTTTGAAAGTAAATAAGCACAATACAGATCGCTCTCATTTACTGTGCGATCTTGCTTTCCGCGCTGCCGACTACCATTTTGGTCAGGGCGAACAGGGCGATGACGTTGGGAATGACCATGAGGTTGTTGAACATATCCGTCAGCTCCCACACCAGATCGTTGCTCATCATGGTGCCCATCAGGATGAACACCAGGGCGATGAGGGTGTAGATCACGGTGCAGGCCTTGGGGTTCTTCTTGCCGAAAAGCCAGATGGCGTTGATCTTGCCGAACAGGTTCCAGCTCAGAACCGTGGAGAAAGCGAAGAAGAACAGGCAGATGGCCACGAACTTGGCGCCCAGGCCGGCACCCATCACGGAGCCGAAGGCGGTCTGGGCCAGGTTGGTCTTGCTGAGGGTGGAGGTCACATCGCCCACATAGCCGCCCGCCAGAGGGCCGTCAGCAGTGTAGAGGGTGCAGATGATGACCAGCGCATTGAGGGTCAGGACCACGAAGGTGTCGATGAACACGCCGATCATGGCCACCACGCCCTGGTCGTGGGGGTCCTTCACGTTGGCCTGAGCGTGGGCATGGGGGGTAGAGCCCATACCGGCCTCGTTGGAGAACAGGCCCCGCTTGGCGCCCTGGGAAACGGCCTGCTTGATGGCATAGCCGAAGGTGCCGCCCACGATGGCCTGGGGCTCAAAGGCATACTTGAAGATCATGCCGATGGTGGCGGGGAGATACTGGATGCGGAAGATGAGGACGATGAGGCCGCCCAGCAGGAAGATGGCCGCCATGACGGGGACGATCTTCTCGGTAACGGAGGCCAGGCGCTGAACGCCGCCCAGGAAAATCACGGCACAGATCACCACCAGCACCACGCCCACGATCCAGGAGGGGATGCCGAAAGCGGTCTGGAAGCACTCACCGATGGAGTTGGACTGCACCATGCAGCCCATGAAGCCCAGAGCCAGAATGATGGCCACGGCGAAGAAGGTGGCCAGGAACTTGCCGAAGCCGCCCTTGAAAGCGGTGGTGATGTAGTAGACGGGGCCGCCGTGAATGGTGCCGTCAGCGGCTTTCACCCGGGTCTTGATGGCCAGGGTGGCCTCGGCGTAAATGGTGGCCATGCCGAAGAAGGCGATGACCCACATCCAGAAGATGGCGCCGGGGCCGCCGGTCAGGATGGCACCGGATGCGCCTACGATGTTGCCGGTGCCCACCTGAGCGGCAATGGCGGTGGCCAATGCCTGAAAGGAGCTCATGCCGCTGTCATGCTTCTTGCCGTTGAGGGTCAGGTTGCCGAACACTCTGCGCATACCCTCACCGAAGCAGCGGACCTGAACAAAGCGGGTCTTGATGCTGTACCACAGGCCGACAGCCACCAGCAGAAAGACCAGAATGTAGTTGGACAGGTACGTGTTGACGCGGCATACAGCGGGATAAAGTGCAGCGTCCAGTTTTGCGACGATCGATTCCATAGTTTTTTCCTCCTGCACACGGTTTCACCGACGGCGGGATCTTTGCCGCGGTGATAAAAAAACGGAGCGGCTGGCAATGCAGCCGCTCCGAAGAACGCAGTACAGGAGATCGACGCAGCCCCGCCGCAAACGGTGAAGCCTGCGGCCTGCCTGACGGATCTCTCCGCCTCGCCTGCCGCTGCGTCAGATCACTCTGTCCTTTTACCTGAGAGATTCAGCGGTCATGCCGCCTTTCACCTTCGGTACCCGGTGAGCCGGGATTCTCCAGAGCCGCATCCACCCATAGTCCTGTCCGCACGGCGGACACCTGAGAGTTTTACTCCTTCGGTAGACTTACGTCGTTTTCCTATGGGCTTCCATTGCCGGTATTCCGTTGTTGAAGATAGCCGTATCCTATCATATGCGCCGCGGAATGTCAACTGTCCGCGCATGGTGGAATGCCTGAAATATTTGAGGTTTTCCAGAGAAATTTGTGCATACGGGAGAAAAAAGCGGTCCCTCTTTTCGGAAGGACCGCTTTTCGGTATGCGGTTGATCAGAAATCTGCGCTGCCCACAGTGCGGGGATGCAGCTCCACGTCACGGATGTTGTTCACACCGGTGAGATACATCACCATCCGCTCGAAGCCCAGGCCATAGCCTGCGTGACGGCAGGAGCCGTAGCGCCGCAGGTCGCAGTAATACTTGTAATCCTCCGGATTCATGCCCAGCTCCTTGATGCGGGCTTCCAGCACATCCAGACGCTCCTCGCGCTGGCTACCGCCGATGATCTCGCCAATGCCAGGCACCAGGCAGTCCGCCGCGGCCACGGTTTTGCCGTCATCGTTCAGGCGCATATAGAAGGCCTTGATGTCCTTGGGATAGTCGGTGACGAATACAGGACGCTTGAAGATGTGCTCCGTCAGGTAGCGCTCATGCTCGGTCTGCAGGTCGATGCCCCACTCCACGGGATAGTCGAACTTCTCACCGCTCTTTTTCAGCAGGTCCACCGCTTCCGTGTAGCTCACCCGGCCGAAGTCGGAGGAGGCCACATGCTCCAGACGCTCCCGCAGGCCCTTATCCACGAACTGGTTGAAGAAGTCCATCTCCTGAGGGCACTGCTCCATCACATAGCGGATGATATACTTGATCATGTCCTCGGCGGTATCCATATAGCCGTTCAGATCGGTGAAGGCCATCTCAGGCTCCACCATCCAGAACTCGGCGGCGTGACGCTGGGTGTTGGAATTCTCCGCACGGAAGGTAGGACCAAAGGTATAGACATTGCCGAAGGCCATGGCGAAGTTCTCGGCGTTCAGCTGACCGGACACCGTCAGGCTGGTCTTCTTGCCGAAGAAGTCCTGACTGTAATCCACCTGACCATCCTCCGTCTTGGGGACGTTGTTCAGGTCCAGCGTGGTCACCTGGAACATCTCGCCGGCGCCCTCGCAGTCGCTGGCGGTGATGATGGGAGTCTGGGCATAGACAAAGCCGCGATCCTGGAAGAACTTGTGGATGGCGTAGGCCGCCGCGCTCCGCACCCGGAAAGTGGCGGAGAACAGGTTCGTCCGGGGACGCAGATGCTGGATGGTCCGCAGGAACTCTACGCTGTGGCGCTTTTTCTGCAGGGGATAATCCGGGGTGGAGATGCCCTCCACGGCGATCTCTGTGGCCTTTAGCTCCAGAGGCTGCTTGGCATCCGGCGTCAGGGTCACAACGCCGGTGACGATCAGGGCCGCGCCTACGTTCTGGGCGGCGATGTCCTTATAGTTAGAGAGGGCCTCTGCCTCCATCACCACCTGAAGATTGCGGAAGCAGGAGCCGTCATTCAGCTCGATGAAGCCGAAGCCCTTCAGATCCCGAATGGTGCGGACCCAGCCGCCCACGGAAATGGTCTGGCCGGAGAGCGCTTCGCTGTCTGCAAAAATTTTCGCGATTTTTGTGTAACTCATAGTTTGATCCGTCCTTTGTGTTGTTGGTACAATTATAAGCATAATACTCCTATTTTTCGTTCTTTACAAGAGGGAACCGCCATTCTTCCAGCAGAATCAGGGATTTTACGGCGAAAACATAAATTCCTCTTGAATTTTGGCCATTCATCCGATATAATGAACAACGTTAATGCCGGTGTGATGGAATTGGTAGACGTGACGGACTCAAAATCCGTTGGTAGCGATACCGTGTGGGTTCGAGTCCCACCACCGGCACCAAATAGAAACACCATCCGTCAGGGTGGTGTTCCTTTTTTGCTATGCAAAGCGTAGCAAAATAAAAAATGCGCCATTTCCTTGCCCCTGCGGGGCAACCGGAAATGGTGCATGAAGTTTTATGCACATTCTGCTTGCGGTATGCGCTATCCATATGCGGCAGATCTTATGGGAAAACAGGAGGAAAACGCAGCGGTCAGGGTGGTCCCCGGAATTCTGTATAGATATTTTTCGCCAATATGTGTATAGTATAAGGACGTATGATGCGATCTGTTCTGCACCGCAGAATGGACGAACACAGGAAAGGTAACGTAATTTATGAATCGGAAAAACCATCTGCTGGCAATCCTTGCGGCTGTCAGCTTCATCCTTGCCACCCTTACCGGCTGCGGCGGAAAAACAGAGCCGGACATCCCGCAGCCAACGCCGGAACCTGTCGAATACGCCAATCTGACGGACGAGGATTCTCGTGCTCTGCTCTCCCGGCTGCTTGAGAACGCGGGCATAGACGAGACCCGGATCCGCGGCCTTTTTGACCGGGTGGACCAGTTCAACGCCAGTGTTAAGAGTGAATGGCTGACGAACGGCTTTGAGCGCGCTGTCCCCACCGACACCAAGTACGATCCCTATGAGATGCAGGATCTGTGGGCAGAGAAAAACGGTGACTTCCCCGGCTATAACTGCCGCATTACGGCATTCAGCCTGTTCGGTGAGTTCGTCACCGTCGGAGCGGGCCAACCGGAAGTTCAGGGAGCGGACACGCTGTTTCTGGATCTGGAAACGCTGACCGAAGATCCCGCCGTTCTCTGCGGAGACAGCACTGCCAAATTCTGCGCACTGTTTGCGCCGGTGCCCGCCGCAGACAGTACGGATGTGGACGAGCAGGCCCAGACGCTTCAGGCGGGCTGGGCCGCCCGGGGCGTCGCATTCTCAGACAGCACCGCCCGGCTGATCTCCGTTGTCCTGCATGACAGGTTCTCGGACACGGAGAATACGCTGTTTGTGGGGCATGTGGGGGTGCTGCTGCCGACGGAGGACGGGAGGTTCTGCCTGATTGAGAAGGTTGCTTTTCAGGAACCGTACCGGCTGGTGAAGCTGCAAAATCGGGCGGAACTGCGCGATTATCTGATGGCAAAGTACGATACCTCCTGGGGACAGGATACCACCCGGCCCTTCATCATGGAAAATGACAGCCTGATGGCGGAGTGAGCGGCGGCACGGGACTGCGGATACCGTATCAGCAATCATACAGTAAAAATAATTGGTTTCCTTGAAAAACCGGCAGACGTGCGGAGCGTCTGCCGGTTTTTGTGTGCAGAACGTTGCACCGGGGCACATGTTTCTGTTGATGGCCGCATAGATTGGACAAGCAAAGGAGGAATCGCTATGCAGCTTTGGAAAAATACGGCTTTGACCTCGGTGGCGGCGCTGCTGGGGCTGTTTCTGCTGCCCTTGGCCGTAGCCCGGGAACCGGCGGAGGTGCCGGAACATACGGAATTACCCCGGACGGAGCAGACGACTCCGGTCCAGCCTGCGGCAAAGGCTGTTTATGACGCGGGCCGGACCCTGCGGGTGCTGGACGGAGAGACTGTGCGGGAAATGACGCTGGCGGACTATCTGGTGGGCGTCACGGCGGCGGAGATGCCGGCGTCCTTTGCAGAGGAGGCGCTGAAGGCTCAGGCGGTGGCAGCTCGGACCTATACCCTTTACAAGCTGACAGCCGGCAGCAGCCATGGGGACACGGCGGATATCTGCACGGACTCTACCTGCTGTCAGGCGTATATCGCCATGGAGCAGGCCCGGGCCAACTGGGGGGCACAGGCGGACGCTTATGAGAAAAAGGTCCGTGATGCGGTGACGTCTACCGATGGGGAGGCTATCCTCTATGGCGGCATTCCGATTCTGGCGGTGTTCCATTCCAGCTCCGCAGGGCTGACCCGAGCTGCGGGGCAGGTGTGGCAGAACGATCTGCCCTACCTGAAGCCAGTGGATTCCCCCGAAGCCAAGGAGACCATCCCCAATTATTACAGCCGCGTGGACTTTACCCCGGCGGCGCTGAAGGAAAAGCTGCTGGCGAAGATCCCCTCTGCCGATCTCTCCGGGGACAAGAAAAGCTGGCTGAAAGATCCTATCCGGGACAGCGCCGGCAGCGTGGAGACGGTGGAGGTGGGGGGTGTGACGGTCCGGGGCGGTACGGTGCGCGCCGCACTGGGGCTGCGCTCCGCCTGCTTTGAATGGGAATTGCAGGACGGCAATTTTGTGTTTTACGTCACCGGCTACGGCCACGGCGTGGGCCTCAGTCAATACGGCGCGGACGCCATGGCGGAGAGCGGCGCGGACTATCAGACTATCCTGACCCACTACTATACCGGCGTGACGGTGGAGGTCTTCAACGGCTGAGTCACGGACTTTACAAGACAGAAGCAAATGTGGTAAAATATTTTATTAAAAAACTGCCGCAAAGGGGGAACTGCTGATGAAAAAGCGATGGGCCATGGGTCTGCTGTGCTGCTTGCTGCTGTTTCAATTGGCTTTTCCGGCCAAAGCGGCGGGCAGTGTGTATTTCGTGGCGGCAGAGGAAAGCGTTCTGCCGGTGACAGATGCCACCATGCCCTTCTGGGCCAACGGCTATCTGTATGTACCGGCCTCTGTATTCACCAATCTGGGGATCTCTGTCATCAACAATACCGCAAAAAAGATGACGGTGCTGGAAAAGGACCGCCGGGCCATGCTGTTTGACTGGGCCAAGGGTACGGCGCAGGACAGCAGCGGCAGTCTGTTCACCCCCGGCGTCATTCAGTCCGGCGGACTGGTGTTTGTCCCGGCGTCTACCGTCGCAAACTTTTTCGGCCTGCAATATTCCGTGACAGATGTGACCAACGGCTATCTGGTGTGGCTGCGGTCTCCGGATTTCGGCATGAGCGCCAAGGATTTTGCCAATGCGGCGACCTACAATATGGAAGAGCGCTACAACGCGTATAACAGGGATGCCACGTCCAGTACCACGCCCAATGTACCGGTTACACCCTCCGCACCGACGCGGGGGGCCAGAATCCATCTGTGTCTGGAAGCGGATCAGCGGACCTCCGGGCTGCTGGACGCCTTGGACCGTGCTAACGGCTGGGCCACCTTCTACTGCACGCCGGACTTCTTGGAGTCCAACGGCGAGCTGCTGCGGCGGATGACTGCCTCCGGTCATGCGGTGGGCATTCTGGCGGAGAGCGGCGAGGACACGGCGGAGCAGCTGCGGCGGGGCAATGAAGCCCTGTACCGGGCCACGCTGGGCAAGACCCGGCTGGCCTATGTGCCGGATGCAGACGAAGCAGAACTGCAAGCCTTGGGGGAGGACGGCTGGCGGTGCCTGACGCCCTCACTGGACCGGGCGGATTACAAGCTGGAAAGCAGCGCCAATGCCTCTGCACTGATGAAGCGGGTGTCGGCCCGGCGGGGGGATGTGTCTGTCTGGCTGGGGACCACTGCCTCTGCCGCTGGCCTGCGGGAATTTGTGATCTCCGCTCAGGGAGCGGGCCACTACTGCCGGGCGATGACGGAAATCGGCTGACCGACGGCTGAAATGGCGTAAGATTTACAAAACGTTCAACACCCTGACGAAGTTTAGGGTAATATAAAGTAGAGAAGAACATAAGAAACGGGACCGGAAGGCCCCGCAGAACGGAGGAGACCCTATGGGACGCAACATTCTGGTTGTAGAAGACGATAAGAATATCTCCGACCTGATCCACATGTATCTGGTAAAGGAAGGCTTTGACGTCCGCATTGCCGGGGACGGCGGCAAAGCACTGGAGGAGTTCCAGAAGAAGGAGCCGGACCTGATCCTGTTGGACATCATGCTGCCTGTGATGGATGGCTGGGCGGTCTGTGCCAAGGTCCGGGAGACCAGCAAGGTGCCCATCATCATGCTGACGGCCAAGAGCGAGGTCTTTGACCGAATCCAGGGCTTGGAAATGGGGGCGGACGATTACATCGTCAAGCCCTTTGAGATGAAGGAGCTGATCGCCCGGATCAACGCCGTTCTGCGGCGGACGGAGATCCCCAATGACACCAGCAAGAAACTCCATTTCGACAAGCTGACCATTGATCTGGATTCCTATGAGCTGATCGTGGACGGCAAAAAGATCGACACGCCCCCCAAGGAGCTGGAACTGCTGTACCATCTGGCCTCCACCCCCAACCGGGTCTACACCCGCAACCAGCTTTTGGACGAGGTGTGGGGCTTCGACTATTTTGGCGACAGCCGCACCGTGGACGTGCATATCAAGCGCCTGCGAGAAAAGGTAGAGGGCGTCAGCGACCAGTGGGCGCTGAAAACCGTCTGGGGCGTGGGCTATAAGTTCGAGACCGTTGGCGGCCAGACGGCAGACAAGGCGAAGTAATATGAAGGATTGGTTCCGCGAGCGGTTTCACGGGCTCTATTGGCGGCAGATGGCCGTCACCGTGGGCATGGTGTTCCTGACGCTGGTGCTGTTGGGCGTGTCCTTTTTTTCCCTGAGCTATTCCTATGCCCGGGGGCAGAAAACCGATGAGCTGATGGTCCGGGCGATGGCGGTGAGCAAGCTGTCCGTGCGGTATCTGGAGACCGGCCGCTATCTCTCTATGGAGGAATTGCAGAAGGACGAGCAGTTCCGTCAGCTGGCGGCCACTGCCGCCGTGATCTCCGAAATGGATATTCTGGTGTGCGATATGGATGGCCATGTCCTCCTGTCCACGGATGCCACTATGGAGGGCCGGCCCGTCACCATTCCGTCATCGGTGATGGACAAGGTCTCCGCAGACGGCACCTGGGCCGGGCGGAGCCGTCTGGACCAGATCTATGCCAGCAAGCAGTTTGTGGGCGGCGTGTCCGTGGTGAACCCGACCACCGGGGAGGTCCTGGGGGCGGTGTTCACCGTCTGCGCCTCGGATTCCGTTGATAATCTGTGGCGGGCCTTTGCGGGACTGCTGATGATGACGGGCTTCGTGGTGCTGATGATCTCCTTTATGGCGTCCTCCATTACCACCATGCGGCAGATCAAGCCCATCCGGGAGATGGCCGCCGCCACCCGGCAGTATGCCGACGGTGATTTTGACGTTCGCATGAATGACTACGGCCGGGAGGACGAGATCGGCGAGTTGGCGGCTTCCTTTAATAATATGGCAGAGTCCTTGCAGCAGACGGAGCGTCAGCGCCGGGAGTTCATCGCCAACATCTCCCACGAGCTGAAAACCCCTATGACCACCATCGCCGGGTATACGGACGGCATTTTGGACGGTACCATCCCGCCTGAGAATGAAAAGCAGTATCTGCGGATCATCGCCAACGAGAGCCGCCGTCTCAGCCGCCTGGTGCGGCGGATGCTGGACGTCAGCCAGCTGCAGGCCATCGACCCCCTGCGCAACGGCAATCATTTCGACGTGTGCGAGTCTATGCGCCGGGTACTGATCTCCATGGAGAAGAAGATCAATGACCGGCATCTGGATGTGGAAGCAGATATTCCCGATGAGCCGATTTTGGTGCTGGGCGACAACGATATGATCACCCAGGTTATTTACAATCTGCTGGAAAACGCTGCCAAATTTGCACGGGAAGGCTCCACCCTCTACCTGGGTGTGGCCATGATGGACGGCAAGGCCCGGATCACTGTCCGGAACGTGGGCGAGACCATCCCGGCGGAGGAGCTGCCGCTGCTGTTTGAGCGGTTCCACAAAAGCGACAAGTCCCGCAGCGAGGATAAGGACGGCTATGGCTTGGGCCTGTATATCGTCAAGACCATTTTGCAGCAGCACAAGGAAGAAATCAATGTCACCAGCGAGAATGGCGTGACCACCTTCACGTTTTCTCTGCGGGTGGAGTAAAGAGGTACTATGAGCGAGCGCAGGACCCTGCAGACGCGGGGAGAAGTCATCGAGGAATACAGCAGAGATTTCCCCGCGGAGATCGTGGAGACCTATTCCCGGCCTTTGCCGGGGGCCGTGGAGCCTGTACCCACAGAGCCAACGCCCAGATCTCGGAGGAAAAAGCGACGGGTGTGGAAGGGGCTGATGATCCTTCTGGCCATAGCGGCGGTAATCGCTTTGCTGGCGGCGGGGGTGCGGTGGCTGATATGGGAATTGCAAATGCCTGATGACTGGGGCGAGGATGATTATTACTACTACGATCAGGATCAGGAGGATGAGGATGCCCCCATTACCATTCCCACTGTGGAACCGGATGCAGACGCCCGTCTGGATCTGGCAAAGGATCGAGACCGTGAGCTTTCGGCTCAGGAGGTCTACCGGAAGGTAAGCGGCGCCGTGGTCACGGTGGCGGTGGACCTGGACGGTGGCCGGATGTCTGTGGGAACCGGTGTGATCTTCCGGGAGGACGGCTACATCCTCACCAACCACCATGTGGTAGCCGGAGGCAAGAGCTGCACGGTGCTGCTGTCCGGAGGACGGCCCTATGCGGCGAAGTATATCGCCAGCGACGCCGGGTACGATCTGGCGGTGCTGAAGATCAATGCGGAGGAGGCTCTTCCCTTTGCGGAATTTGGAAATTCCGACGCTTTGTCCGTAGGCGACCCTGTGTACGCCATCGGTACGCCCCTGGACATTGAGATGGGCGGCACCTTCACGGATGGTATCGTTTCCTCCGTCAACCGGGAGATCCAGCTTACCAGCCGGACCTCCATGCCGCTGATCCAGACCAATGCGGCGCTGAACAACGGCAACTCCGGCGGCCCGCTCATCGACAGTTACGGGCAGGTAGTGGGTATCAACTTTATGAAGCTGTATGCCCGATATTCCACGGTGGAGGGTCTTGGCTTTGCCATTCCCTCCGTGCAGGCGGAGCGGGTGGTCAATGATCTGCTGATCTACGGCGAGCCTCAGCCGGAGCCGCTGCTGGGCGTTTCCGTTCTGCAAGTGCCGGACCAGCTGGCGGAGCACCTGTGGGGCATTCAGGTGAAGGAGGTCACGGCGGGCGGCGCGGCGGACCGAGCCGGCGTCCGGGCCGGGGATTATCTTCTGGCGGCGGACGGCAAGGAGACCCTCAGCAGTGCGGATCTGCTGCGGGCCCGGTGGCAGCATCATGTGGGCGACGAGATGACGTTGACCCTCTGGCGCCGCGGCGAGATCCTGACGGTGACGCTGGAACTGACTGAGGCCGTGGAAAAGTGATCCCCTCTAAATGAAACGAATGACCCCCGGCGGCTGTACTCAGCCGCCGGGGGTTTTATGATCCTTTTGGGGGAAAATCAGCGAAAGACCAGAGAGCAGCAGGTAGATACCGAAGGGGCGGCGCAGCAGGTCCACATCCACCGCTGTGGCGATCCATGCCCCTGCAAGTGCCGCCGGGACAGCCACGGGGACGGCGGCCTTCCATGTGGGCACATCCAGATATCCCTCCCGCCAGTGGCACAGCAGGGCGGAAATGGCTGTGGGCAGGAAGAACAGCAGATTGATGCCCTGGGCCGTTCGCTGGTCCACGCCTAAAAACAGTGTCATCACCAACAGCAGCAGCGTTCCGCCGCCCACGCCCCACGCGGAGATCACCGCGGCCCCCAGCCCGCAGAGAAAGGGGAGCAGCCAGTCCGTCACAGCAGATACCTCACCCCCGCGTAAAAGAGAAAGGCGGCGAAGATCCACTTCAAAACTTTGGTGGACACTCTGCCGTAGAACTTTCCGCCCAGCCAGCCCCCCAGCAGCCCACCCGCCAGATAGGGCAGGGCGGAGGCCCAATTCATCCCGCCCCGCCAGAGGTACATGGCGGCGGACACGGCGCACACCGGGAAAATGACCGCCACACAGGTGGCATAGAGCTGCCGGGACTTCAGATTGCCCCAACGGGAGAGAATGGGGAGAAATACCATACCGCCGCCCCCGCCGAACAGACCGTTGGCAAGACCAGCTGCACCGCCGGCGATCCGGGCGGGCCATTTTGGAGCCATCACGCCACCTTCCTTTCGCGTATGTACGGACCTCCGCCGGTGGGTCAAAGGATTTTTGGCCCGGCGGCGGAGGGGAGGGAGCCGTTATTTCAGCTCAAAGCTCTGGCAGTCGGTGCACTTGATCTCGGTGGGGTTAGCCTCGTGAGTGCCGACCCGAATGGAGGTCAGGCCGCAGTAATTGGAGTCCTGGCAGTGGTGCGCGCAGTTGTTGACGGTGCAGCTGATGCTCTGATTGGGGGTGCACTGGCAGCCGCCGTTGGTGCAGTCCTTCATGATTCGTTCCTCCTGCATGAGAAAAATTTTGGCTTACGCCGTCAGGTAGTATGTCCCCGGACCTGAACTTTATACGGCGGCGAACATAAAAAAACAGGCGTTCCCTCCGGGAACGCCTGCGAGGCTGTCGATAAAGTGATAAATTTTCCGCGACGGTAAGGAAGGGTGTGCGCGGGAAACCCAAGAAGGGTGTCCTACGCCATTGA
>ENA-UEQN01000132-UEQN01000132.1-human-gut-metagenome-genome-assembly--contig:-NODE-132-length-73989-cov-24.886744_pt1 | contig 73989 bp, 68 predicted proteins | sample MGYA00242940_ERZ507944 | MGnify/ENA primary metagenome ERZ507944 (study PRJEB26167, sample SAMN06115449) | human gut metagenome | host: Homo sapiens | place: China:Fujian | collected 2015-08-20... | reverse complement strand
CGGCCATGTTGGCTTGTCAAAATTAGACAAAACAAGAAGTGAAAAATTGTGCGCATTTAATGCTTGACTTTTGCCTGTGGGAATGAAAGAGAAAAAATCATAGCATTTTCCGGACAGTTATGCTATAATACAATTTCAGCATTTGATAGAAGGGAGGGACGCTATGCACCGGCCCTTAGCGGACGAGATCCGTCCGAAAACTCTGGATGAAGTCGTGGGTCAGCGGCATTTGCTGGCGCCCGGCGGTGTTCTGCGCCGCCTGATCGACGCCGGGACCGACGCCAACATGGTGTTCTACGGTCCCTCCGGCACCGGCAAGACCACCGTGGCCAACATCATCGCGAAAAAGACCCACAAGACGTTGTACCGTCTGAACGCCACCACGGCGTCTTTGCAGGACGTGAAGGACATCATCGCGGATGTGGGGACGCTGCTGGCCCCCGGCGGCATCCTGCTGTATCTGGATGAGATCCAGTATTTCAACAAAAAGCAGCAGCAAAGCCTGCTGGAATTTATGGAGAACGGATCCCTGACCCTCATCGCTTCCACCACGGAAAATCCTTTTTTCTATGTGTACAACGCCCTGCTGTCCCGCAGCAGCGTGTTTGAATTCAAGGCCGTTCCGGCGGCGGAGATCCGTCCGGCGGTGCTCCGGGCGTTGGAGATCATGAAATCCCGGACGCCCCTGCCCCTGACGTGGGAGCCGGAGGTACCGGCGCTGGTGGCTCAGGGCTGCGGCGGCGATGTGCGCAAGTCCATCAACGCCGTGGAACTTCTCTGCGAGGCGGCAGTTCCCAAGGACGGAACGCTGCTGCTGACGGAGGAGGACGCCAAGGCGCTGTCCCAGCGCAGCGCCATGCGGTATGACCGGGGCGGCGACGCCATGTACGATGCCGCCTCCGCTCTCCACAAGTCCATCAGGGGCAGCGACCCGGACGCGGCGCTGCACTATCTGGCCCGCTTTCTGGAAGCTGGAGACCTCATCACCCCCTGCCGCCGGTTGCTGTGCGCCGCCAGTGAGGATGTGGGCCTCGCCTATCCCCAGGCCATCACCATTGTGAAGTCCTGCGTGGATACCGCTATGCAGCTTGGCCTGCCGGAGGCACAGCTCCCCTTGGCACAGGCCGCCATCCTGCTTGCCACGGCCCCCAAGTCCAACAGCGTCTGCACCGGTATCATGTCCGCGTGGGCGGATGTGAAGGCGGGCCGGGGGGGCGACGTGCCCCGGGAGCTGCAGAATGTCCACGCTGATTCCGCCGGATTGGAGCGGGAACAGGGCTACAAGTACCCCCATAACTACGGCCACCACTGGGTTCGCCAGCAGTATTTGCCGGACGCCATCAAAAACGCCCGCTATTATCACTACGGCGACAACAAGACCGAGCAGGCCGCGAAAAGCTACTGGGAGAAGATCAAGGAATCTCAGTGAATTCCGTGACCACCGGGGACCGCTCACAGTTGGCGGGGGAGTAAACCCAGCGATCCAGTACCCCATCGGTGATCCAGTAGGGCAGCGTTTCCGGCGGCTCCGTGGGCGGCAGCACTTCAATGACCTGTAATTTGATCTTCATGCGCTCCGGGCGGATGGAGCGGACGGTGACGGAGACCCCGTCCCCCTCCCGCAGATCCTCCCGCTGGTCGGTGAGGCCGGAGAGGTTGGGGGCCAGTTCCACAAAGCAGCCATAGTCCATAACACCCCGGACAGTGCCCCGCACCGTGTCCCCCTCGGAAAAGCGGCTGGCGTTTTCCAGCCAGGTGCCTAACAGCTCCTTGTGGGTCAGGGTGATCCGCCGGTTTTCCCGGTCAAAGACCTTGACCGCTGCCAGAATTTTCTGCCCCACCCGGAACCGCTCGTTGGGATGGCGGATGCGGGCGGCGGAGATGTATTCCGTGGGCAGCAGAGCCACGATGCCCCGGCCAATGTCCACGAAGGCCCCAAAGGGCTCCATGCGTACCACCTTTCCCACCACCACGGCTCCCGGCTTCAGACCGCGGCGCATTTCCTCCATAGCCTGTTCCTGGACCTTCCGGCGGGAGAGCAGGGCCGTCGGCGCGCCTTTCGCGTCGGCGGAGAGGGATTCCACCGTAAAACAGACCTGCTTTCCGACCCTTGATAAAACGGCGATCTCCCGGTCTGCACCGCTGATCCACAGAGCGGTGACTTCCTCTCTGGGAATTTTCGCGAAAGTGCTCCCAAGCTGTAAGTACAGGTTCAGGTCCCCGTCGCACCGCTGGACGGTCCCCTCCAGTACGGTGTCATCGCTCACGGCGCGGCGCAGCATTTCCAGCGTGTATAGCGGCGGGGCGGACAGCCCTTCCGGTAAGTAACCTCTGTTTTCCGGCATACGGATCACATCCTTTTCTTTGATATTCCACCTTATGCGGCTTCGCCGCAGCGGTGACAGGAGGCCCTTTTATGGATCTGCATATAAAAGACGTTGTAGAATTGAAAAAGACCCACCCCTGCGGCTCCAAGCAATGGGAAATCACCCGGGTGGGCATGGACATCAAGCTGAAGTGCCTTGGCTGCGGTCATGAGCTGATGCTGCCACGGTCCAAGGTAGAAAAGAGCATCAAAAAAATTCTCCCCGCCAGCGGGGAAGTTAAAGGAGGAACCCCGAAATGACTCCGAAGCGGACCCGTATCATTGCCCTGATTCTGGTGGGCGTATTGGTCTTTGGTTTGGCGGCTACCGGTATCAGCGCGCTGCTGATGGTATAAAGCGCCTCATTTGCCCGGCGGACGGCTTTCTTGTCCGCCGGGCTTTCTTTCGACCTTTTTTCGGAACGGCCCGGCTTATAATCTCCTTGTGAGAGGGGGGAGAGCGTATGACGGTGGTGTATCTGGACAGTGTGTTTCTGTTCAACGCCCTGCTGGACTACCTGTTGTTTCTCTCTACGGCACGGCTGGCGGGGATCCCTCTGCGCCGCCGGCGCTACCTCCTCTGCGGAGTGCTGGGCGGGCTGTATGCCGCGGCGGTGTTCCTTCCCGGCGGGGGCTTTCTCACGGAAACGCTGGTAAAGGCAGGCGTGGGGCTGCTGCTGGCGCTCATCGCCTTTGGCCGGGAGACCCATTTTCTCCGGCTGACGCTGCTGACCGTCGCCATCGCCTGCGCCTTGGCGGGGACGGTTCTGGCCCTCGGACTGTTGGCGGGGCAGCACATTCCCAACGCCCGGGGAATTTTCTATACGAATGTCAACGGGAAAACCCTGCTGCTTTCTGCGTCAGGGGTCTACCTGCTGCTGACGGTGATCTTTCGGGCGGCGGCCGCCCACGGTATCCGGGGGGAGTGTCTGCCGGTGACGGTGTGCCTGCTGGGGCAAACGGTGGCCCTCACCGCATTGCTGGACACGGGCAACAGCCTGCGGGACACCGCCGGGGAACCGGTGCTGACGGCGGAGCTGTCCCGGTTTCCGCAGCTTGCGGCGGCCATTCAGCACCGTCCGCCGTCAGAGGCATTGCCTTTGCTGCGCCAGCGCTTTCCAAAGCTGCGTCCCCAGCTTTTGCCGATGCGGACGGCGGCGGGAGGCGGGCTGCTGGTCAGCGTGAGCAGCGATTGGACGGAGATCGGCGGCGTTTGTTATCCAAATTTGCGGATCGCCCTGACGGATACAGAGTTGGGGGGCGGATATACCGCTTTATGGGGCGGGGAAGGGAGAAGGAATCATGAGAGAATGGCTGCGGCGGCTGCTGTGCCGTCTGGGATTGTGCCGGGAGCCGGAGCTGCATTATATCGGCGGCAGCGATACGCTTCCACCGCCGCTGAGCCGGGAGCGAGAGACGGAGCTGCTGAACCGATTGGGAGAGGAGGCAGCCCGACAGGAGCTGATCGAGCATAACCTGCGTTTGGTGGTGTACATCGCCCGCCGGTTCGAGAATACGGGCATCAACATCGAGGATCTCATTTCCATCGGCACGATCGGTCTCATCAAGGCCGTGGGCACCTATCGGACGGATAAGAACATCAAGCTGGCAACCTACGCCTCCCGGTGCATCGAAAACGAAATATTGATGTTTCTGCGGAAAAACGCGGGACGGCGGGTGGAGGTCTCCTTCGACGAGCCGCTGAACACGGACTATGACGGCAACGAACTGCTGCTCTCCGACGTGCTGGGTACCGAGGCGGATGTGGTCATGCGGCCGCTGGAGGACGATGTGGACCTGTGTCTGCTGGCGTCGGCGCTGGATACCCTTTCACCACGGGAGCGGGAGATCATCACTCTGCGGTTCGGCTTGGGCGGAGGAAAGGAGCAGACCCAGAAGGAGGTGGCCGACCGGCTGGGGATTTCTCAAAGCTACATTTCCCGGCTGGAAAAGCGCATCATCCAACGGCTGAAAAAGGAAATTCTGCGGCTTTCTTAGGTTGACAAAGCACAAAAGCTATCGTATAATGAATTCCGTTCAAACGCTGAGAAGCGGAGTAGTAGCTGATTTTAACGGTCAAGAGAGAGGGCGGACGGTGCAAGCCCTACCGGACGGTCAGTGAAGTCACCGCGGAGCGGTCGTGCTGAAATCCAGTAAGCCGGACGGGTGTCCCGTTACAGACGGTAAGTGTCACGCGCTTTGCGTGGAATCCAGGTGGTACCACGGACTTTTGTTCGCCCTGAGCCTTATGGCTCAGGGCGTTTTGTTTTCAAAATCTGGTAAGACCGTGAAATAAAGGAGAGTTTCAATGAACAAAGAACTGCCAAAGGTGTATGAGCCCCAGCAGGTGGAGTCCCGCATCTATCAGATGTGGGAGGATCATGACTGCTTCAAGGGCGTGGAGGACTCCAAGAAGAAGCCCTTCTCCATCGTCATGCCGCCCCCCAACGTCACAGGCCAGCTCCACATGGGTCACGCGCTGGACTGCACCCTGCAGGACATCCTGACCCGCTTCAAGCGGATGCAGGGCTACGCCGCCCTCTGGGTCCCCGGCACCGACCACGCCGGCATCGCCACCCAGATCAAGGTGGAGGAAGAGCTGCGCGTCAAGGAGGGCAAGACCCGCTATGACCTGGGCCGGGAGAAGTTCCTGGAGCGGGTCTGGAAGTGGAAGGAGGAGTACGGCAACCGCATCGTCCAGCAGCAGAAGAAGATGGGCGTTTCCTGCGACTGGAGCCGCGCCCGCTTCACCATGGACGAGGGCTGCTCCAAGGCCGTCCGCGAAACCTTCTGCGAGCTGTATGACAAGGGCCTCATCTACAAGGGCAGCCGCATCATCAACTGGTGCCCCCACTGCGTCACCGCACTGTCTGACGCCGAGGTGGAGTATGTGGATAAGCCCGGCCACCTGTGGTATATCCGCTATCCTTTGGCAGACGGCTCCGGCGACATTGTGGTGGCAACCACCCGTCCCGAAACCATGATGGGCGATACCGGCGTGGCCGTGAACCCCAACGATGAGAAGTTCAAGCACCTCATCGGCAAGAAGTGCATCCTGCCTATTATGAACCGGGAGATCCCCATTGTGGGCGACGAGTACTGCGAGATCGGCTTCGGCACCGGCGCCGTGAAGATGACCCCCGCCCACGACCCCAATGACTTTGAGGTGGGCCTGCGCCACAACCTGGAGGTCATCCGGGTCATCGCCGACGACGGCAAGATCAACGAAAACGGCGGCCCCTACAACGGCATGGACCGCTACGAGTGCCGCAAGGCCATCGTGAAGGATCTGGAGGAGCAGGGCTATCTGGTGAAGGTGGAGCCTTACAACCACAATGTCGGCACCTGCTACCGCTGCCACAATGACGTGGAGCCCCTGATCTCCGCCCAGTGGTTTGTGAAGATGGAGCCTCTGGCCAAGGAGGCTCTGCGGGTGGTGAACGAGGGCGAAGTGAAATTTGTCCCCGAGCGCTTCTCCAAGACCTATACCAACTGGATGGAAAACTGCCATGACTGGTGCATTTCCCGTCAGCTCTGGTGGGGCCATCAGATCCCCGCGTGGACCTGCGATGACTGCGGCCACATCAACGTGAAGCGGGAGGATCCCACCGTCTGCGAAAAGTGCGGCAGCACACACCTGACCCGGGAGGAGGATGTGCTGGACACCTGGTTCTCCTCCGCGCTGTGGCCCTTCTCCACGTTGGGTTGGCCGGAGCAGACCGCCGACCTGAACTACTGGTATCCCACCAGCGTCATGGTCACCGGCTATGACATCATTTTCTTCTGGGTGGCCCGGATGATCTTCTCCGGCTGCGAGCAGATGAAGAAGATCCCCTTCCACACCGTTTTGATTCACGGCCTTGTCCGGGATGATAAGGGCCGCAAGATGTCCAAGTCCCTCGGCAACGGCATCGACCCGCTGGAAATGGCGGAGAAATACGGCGCGGACGCGCTGCGCTTCAACCTCATCACCGGCAACTCCCCCGGCAACGATACCCGGTTCTACACCGAAAAGTGCGAGGCCATGCGGAACTTCGCCAATAAGATCTGGAACGCCAGCCGCTTTGTGATGATGAACCTCACCATCGACCGTTACGAACTGCCCGCTGCCGACAAGCTGGAGCGGGAGGACAAGTGGGTCCTCAGCAAGCTGAACCGGCTGGTGAAGGAAGTCACCGAGAATCTGGACAGCTTCGAGATCGGTGTGGCCTCCGCCAAGGTCTATGACTTCATCTGGGACACCTACTGCGACTGGTATATCGAACTGACCAAGACCCGGCTGAACGGCACGGACGAGGACGCCAAGCTGACCGCACAGAACGTGCTCTGCTACGTTCTGGTGACGCTGCTGAAGCTGCTGCATCCCTTCATGCCCTTCATCACCGAGGAGATCTATCAGGCTCTTCCTAAGTGCGACGGCGCTGAGGACATCCTGATGACCGCCCAGTGGCCTGAGTACACGGAGGCTCTGAGCTTCCCGGCGGAGGAGAGCGCTATGGAGGCCGTTATGGACCTGATCCGGGCCATTCGTGCCCGCCGCGCCGAGATGAATGTGCCCCCCTCCAAGAAGGCGGAGCTGATGATCGTCACCGATCAGGCGGAGCCGTATCAGCAGGGCCTGCACTTCATCCAGCGTCTGGCCTACGCCAGCAACGTCAACTTCCCGGAGACCGCTCCGGCGGATGTGACCGGCCTTGTCAGCGTGGTGACCCACGACGCCACCGCCTACCTGCCCCTCAGCGAGCTGGTGGATCTGGCGGCGGAGCGGGAGCGCATTGCCAAGGAGCTGGAAAAGGCGAAGAACGGTCTGCGGATCACCGAGGGCAAGTTGGCCAACGAGAAATTCGTGGCCCACGCTCCCGAAAATGTGGTGAACGCCGAGCGAGAGAAGGTTGCCAAATATCAGGAGCTCATCGCCAAGCTGGAGGAATCCGCCAAGGCCATGGCCTGAGCCTAAATACCGAACCGACCAAAAGCATCCACCCGCCCGGCGGGTGGATGTGAGACTGTCGATAAAGTAGTAAATTCTCCGCGACGGTAAGGAAGGGTGTGCGCGGGAAACCCAAGAGGGGTGTCCCGCGCCATTAAAATCCTAAGTTTTCAGAACTTTTATGAAGTTCTGAAAACTTGCTCAGCGGGGAGAAAAGACTTTTTCGACACGCTGGCATCCACCCGCCCGGCGGGTGGATGTTTTTTTCTGTGTGCCCGCCCAAAGACAGAGGGAAAATTCGATGATTTCCGTCAGTTTGCCGGGGCGTAGAAACGCATCGGTGAAATCGGAGGGCCTCTTGTGAAAAAAGACCCTTGACAGGTAGGGAAACCCATGGTATCCTATCGAAAGTTTAGAGATTTTTAGAAAAGGAGCGATGATCGTGACGTTGGTACTGAACAATGCGCAGGTATTCCGCAGCGGCGTTTTCTCCCGGAGCAGTGTTTCCATTTCTTTGGGCAATGGTGTTTCCCGAGGCGGTACTATTTCCACTATGGATGCTTCTTCTTTCGTGATTTTACCCGGTTTCGTTGATGTGCATGTGCATCTTCGGGAGCCGGGCTTTTCTTATAAGGAGACCATCCGTACCGGCTCTTTAGCGGCGGCCCACGGCGGCTATACCACCGTATGCGCCATGCCGAACCTGAATCCGGTGCCGGACAGCATGGAGACCTTGCAGCTGGAGCTGGACGCCATACAGAAGGACGCCGTGATCCGGGTCCTGCCCTATGGGGCGATCACGAAAGGCGAGCAGGGCGGGGAACTGGCGGACTTGGACGCCATGGCCCCCTATGTGGTGGCCTTCTCCGATGACGGAAAGGGCGTTCAGGACCGCGACATGATGCGCCGCGCCATGATGGAGGCCAAGCGCCTGGGCAAGCTGATCGTGGCCCACTGCGAGGACAATTCCCTCCTGCGGGGCGGCTATATCCATGACGGTGCCTATGCCAAGGCCCATGGCCACCGGGGCATCTGCTCCGAGAGCGAGTGGCGGCCCATTCAGCGGGATCTGGAGCTGGTGCGGGAGACGGGCTGTGGCTATCATGTCTGCCACATCTCCACCAAGGAGAGCGTGGACCTGATCCGCAAGGCCAAAGCCGAGGGCCTGGACGTCACCTGTGAGACTGGCCCCCACTACCTGCTGCTGGACGATTCCTGCTTGCAGGAGGATGGCTGTTTCAAAATGAATCCGCCCCTCCGGGACAAGGCCGACCGGGAGGCTCTGTTGGAAGGCCTGGCGGACGGCACCATCGACATGATCGCCACGGACCATGCCCCTCACAGTGCCGAGGAAAAAGGCCGCGGACTGGAAAAAAGCGCAATGGGCATTGTAGGACTGGAAACGGCGTTCCCGTTGTTGTATACTGAACTTGTGAAGCCCGGCGTCATCTCTATGGAGCGGCTGATGGAGCTGCTCCACGATGCCCCCTGCCGCCGCTTCAACATCCCGACGGATACCGGTTTTACCGTGTTCGACCTGAATGACACCTATCGGATCGACCCGGCAGACTTCCTCTCCATGGGCAAGGCAACACCCTTTACAGGATGGGAGGTCCAAGGCCGCTGCCTGCTGACAGCAGCAGGCGAAACGGCTGTCTGGTATGATGCAGACCGTCTGCTGAAAGGAGAATGATCGTGAAGCAAACAACCTTGACAGTGACTGAAAACACAGGACTGGCCGATGGAATTTACCGTCTGCGGCTGGTGGGGGACACCTCTGCCATCACCGCCCCCGGCCAGTTCGTGAACCTGAAACTCTCCGGCTTTTTCCTCCGCCGTCCCATCTCCGTGTGCGACTGGTCCGATGGAGAATTGACGCTTATTTATAAAGTCTTGGGCCACGGCACCGAGGCCATGACGGGCATGGCTCCCGGCACGGAACTGGATGTGCTGACGGGCCTTGGCAACGGTTACGATGTGTCCCGCAGCGGGGAACACCCCCTGCTGGTGGGCGGCGGCGTGGGCATCCCGCCGCTGTATGGCCTCGCCAAGCGGCTGACCGCACAGGGTAAGCGCGTCACCGCGGTGCTGGGTTTCAACCGGGAATCCGAGATCTTCCTGGCAGAGGAGTTCCGGGCGCTGGGGGCGGAGGTCATCATCGCCACCGCCGACGGCAGCACAGGCATCCACGGCCTTGTGACCGACGGCATGGCCGCCGTGTCCGACTACACCTATCTCTATACCTGCGGCCCGGAGCCGATGCTGAAGGCGGTATACAGCGCCTGCAAGACCTCCGGCCAGTTCAGCTTTGAGGAGCGGATGGGCTGCGGCTTCGGCGCCTGCATGGGCTGCTCCTGCAAAACGAAATACGGCAATAAGCGGATCTGCAAGGACGGCCCCGTGCTGGAAAAGGAGGAGATCGTATGGTGAATACAAAAGTGACCCTCTGCGGTATTGAGATGGACAACCCCATTATCCCCGCCAGCGGCACCTTCGGCTATGGCTATGAGTTCGCGGAATTGTACGATATCAATATGTTAGGTACCTTTTCCTTTAAGGGAACCACCCGGGAACCCCGCTTCGGCAACCCTACCCCCCGTATCGCGGAGTACGCAGGCGGACTGCTGAATGCTGTGGGCCTGCAAAACCCCGGCGTGGACGCGGTAATCGAAACGGAGCTGCCGAAGCTCAAGCAGGTATTTCACAAGCCGGTGATGGCGAATATCAGCGGCTTTTCCGTGGCGGAATACGCCGAGGTCTGCGAGAAGCTGGACGCCCAGGAGCAGGTGGGCTGGCTGGAGGTCAATATCTCCTGCCCCAACGTCCACGGCGGCGGCGCGGCCTTCGGCGCGGATCCCAAGTCCGCAGCCGAGGTGACGAAGGCCGTCCGGGCGGTGACGAAAAAGCCCATCATTTTGAAGCTGTCCCCCACGGCGGCCAACATCGCCGCCGTTGCCAAGGCCTGCGAGGATGCGGGCGCCGACGGCGTGAGCCTCATCAACACCCTGCCGGGTATGCGGATCGATCTGAAACGCCGCCGCCCGCTGCTGGCCAATACCACCGGCGGTATGTCCGGTCCGGGGATGTTCCCGCTGGCAGTGCGGATGGTGTATCAGGTCTACGAGGCAGTGTCCATCCCCATCGTGGGCATGGGCGGCGTCACCACGGCGGAGGACGTCATCGAGCTGATGCTGGCGGGCGCCACCGCCATCGGCGTGGGCGCGGCGAACCTTGTGGAGCCGTATGCCTGCAAGACCATTATCGAAAATCTGCCTGCTGTGATGGAACGGTACGGCATGGAAAATCTGACAGAGATCATAGGAGGAGCACATCATGGGTAAAGACGTTATCGTTGCGCTGGACTTTGACAGCAAGGAAAAGACACTGGCATTTCTGGACCGCTTCACAGAGGAAAAGCCCTTTGTGAAGATCGGCATGGAACTGTTCTACGCCGAAGGCCCCTCCATCGTCCGGGAGATCCGGGCCCGGGGCCACAAGATCTTCCTGGATCTGAAGCTGCATGATATCCCCAACACCGTGAAAAAGGCTATGGCCGCTCTGTCCGCGCTGGATGTGGACCTGGTGAACGTCCATGCCGCCGGCACCGGCGCCATGATGTCCGCCGCTCTGGCGGGCCTGACCCGTCCGGATGGTACCCGCCCGCTGCTGATCGCTGTGACCCAGCTGACCTCCACGGATCAGGACATGCTGGAAAAAGAGCTGTGGATCGAAAAGCCCATTGCCGAAGTGGTGATGCACTATGCGGAGATCGCCTCCATCGTGGGACTGGACGGCGTGGTGTGCTCTCCCCTGGAGGCAGGCGCGGTCCACGAGCGCTGCGGCAAGAACTTCCTCACCGTGACCCCCGGTGTCCGCTTTGCTGACGGAGATGTGGGCGACCAGAAGCGGGTCACCACGCCGGCCAAGGCCAAGGAGCTTGGCTCCGACTACATCGTGGTGGGCCGTCCCATCACCCAGGCGGAGGACCCCGTGGCCGCCTATCGCCGCTGCGTGGCGGAGTTCGTGGGCTGAGCCGCGAAACGGAAACGATTGGATCAACAGAAAAATTGATATAAAGGAGAACAAACTATGGACAGCATCAATGTGCGCGTTGCCAAGCGTCTGCTGGAGATCAAGGCGGTCTTTCTCCGCCCTCAGGAGCCCTTTACCTGGGCCAGCGGCATCAAGAGCCCCATCTACTGCGATAACCGACTGATCCTCACCGCTCCGGAAGCCCGGAACGAGGTGGAGCAGGCCATTGCCGATACCGTGAAGCGTGAGTACCCGGAGGCGGAGGTCCTGATGGGCACCGCCACCGCCGGCATTGCCCACGCCGCCATTGCCGCCCACCTGCTGGGCCTGCCCATGGGCTATGTCCGTTCCGGCAATAAGGACCACGGCCGTCAGAACCGCATCGAAGGCCGTCTGGACAAGGGCGAGAAGGTCGTGGTCGTGGAGGATCTGATCTCCACCGGCGGCAGCGTGCTGGAGACCGTGGAGGCCCTGCGGGAAGCAGGCGCTGAGGTGCTGGGCGTGGTGAGCATCTTCACCTACGGCATGAAGAAGGGCGTGGAGCGCATGGCGGAGGCCGGCGTGAAGAACGTGAGCCTGACGAACCTGGATACCATCGCCCAGGTGGGCGCGGAGGAAGGTTATATCGCGCCGGAGGATGTGTCCCGTCTGCTGAAATTCCGGGACAATCCGTCTGACGAAAGCTGGATCAATGGAGGAAAAAACTGATATGGAAAATTTGATCGACATTATGCAGCTCTCCACCGAGGAGATCGACGAGCTGGTAAAAACGGGCTGCGATATTATGGAGCATCCCGCCGAATATGCCCATAAGTGCGACGGCAAGATCCTGGCAACGCTGTTTTTTGAGCCTTCCACCCGTACCCGCCTGAGCTTTGAGAGCGCCATGCTGTCCCTTGGCGGACAGGTGCTGGGCTTTTCCTCCGCCGCCAGCTCCTCCGCCTCCAAGGGCGAGAGCGTGGCGGACACCATCCGGGTGGTCAGCGCCTACTGCGACATCATCGCCATGCGCCACCCCAAGGAGGGCGCGCCTCTGGTGGCAACGCAGCACTCCTTGGTGCCGGTGATCAACGCCGGTGACGGCGGCCACAACCACCCCACCCAGACCCTGACGGACCTCATCACCATCCACAAGGAAAAGGGCCATTTCGACAACCTGACCATCGGCTTCTGCGGTGACCTGAAGTTTGGCCGGACGGTCCATTCTCTGGTGGCTGCCATGAGCCGCTACACCGGCGTCCGGTTCGTGTTTGTCTCCCCGGAGGAGCTGAAGCTGCCCCGCTACGTCAAGGAGCAGTACGTCAAGTCCAAGAACATTCCCTATACCCAGTCCACCTGTCTGGAGGAGGTCATGCCGGAGCTGGATATCCTGTACATGACCCGCGTCCAGAAGGAGCGCTTCTTCAATGAGGAGGATTACCTCCGCTTGAAGGACAGCTACATCCTCACCCCGGAGAAGCTGGAAAACGCCAAGGAGGATCTGCGAATCCTGCATCCGCTGCCCCGCGTCAATGAGATCTCCGTGGCGGTGGACAATGACCCCCGCGCCTGCTACTTCAAGCAGGCCCAGAACGGCCGCTACATCCGCATGGCGCTGATCATGAAGCTGCTGGGTATTCAGTGAGAGGAGAGAACGGACATGATTATTGATTCTATTCAGAACGGCATCGTGATCGACCACATCACCGCCGGTAAGGCCATGGAGCTGTACAACATCCTGGGCCTGGACAAGCTGGACTGCACCGTCGCTATTTTGAAGAACGTCACCAGCGGCAAGCTGGGACGGAAGGACATCATCAAGATCGACCGCGAGATGGACCTTGATTGGGATCTGATCGGCTATGTGGACCCCACCATCACCGTGAATATCATTCACGAGGGCCAACTCCGGGAGAAGCGGAGCCTCAAGCTGCCGGAGCGAATCCGGGGCGTGCTGAAGTGCAAGAACCCCCGCTGCATCACCTCTGTGGAGCAGGAGCTGCCTCAGGAATTCCTGCTGACCGATCCGGCCAAGCGTGTTTACCGCTGCATCTACTGCGAGACTGAGGCCGGCAAATAAGACGGCCTGAGGAGATTATGATGAAAAAAGGTTATTTGATCTTACAGGACGGTCAGGTATTTGAGGGCGTCCGGTTCGGTGCGGAGGCCGACACCGTGGGTGAGCTGGTGTTCACCACCGGTATGTGCGGCTACATCGAGACCCTGACGGACCCCAGCTATGCCGGACAGATCGTTATGCAGACCTATCCTCTGATCGGCAACTACGGCATCATCCGGGAGGATTTTGAAGGAGCCTGCTGCGTGAAGGGCTATGTGGTCCGGGAATACTGCGACACACCCTCCAATTTCCGGACGGACTGCGATCTGGATACATACTTGAAAGAGCAGGGCGTACCGGGGCTGTGCGGCGTAGATACCCGGGAGCTGACCCGCATCATCCGGGAGCACGGCGTGATGAATGCCGCCATCTGCGACGAGATCCCCGCCGATCTGACTCCCATCAAGACCTACGCCATCACCGGTGTGGTGGAGGCTGTTTCCTGCAAGGAGCCCGACCGCTATCCGGCGGAAGGGGAGGAGTGCTTCCGGGTGTCCCTCATCGACTACGGCGCCAAGCGCAACATTGTCCGGGAACTCCAGAAGCGGGGCTGCACCGTGACGGTCCTGCCTGCGACCACCTCCGCGGAGGAGATTCTGGCCGCTGACCCGGACGGCGTGATGCTGTCCAACGGCCCCGGCGATCCTGCGGAAAACACGTATCAAATCGAGCAGATCCGCAAACTTCTGGGCAAGGTGCCCATGTTCGGCATCTGCCTGGGCCACCAGCTGACGGCTCTGGCCGCCGGCGGCAGCACCTATAAGCTGAAATACGGTCACCGGGGCGTGAACCAGCCTGTCCGGGATCTGAACGGCGTCCGTACTTACATCACCAGCCAGAACCACGGCTACGCGGTGGACGGCGATACGGTGAAACTGGGCAAGGTTCGTTTTGTCAACGCCAATGACGGCACCTGCGAGGGCATCGACTATCCGGAACTGAAGGCGTTTACCGTCCAGTTCCACCCGGAGGCCTGCACCGGCCCCAAGGATACGTCCTTCCTCTTTGGCCGGTTTGTAGAGTTGATGAAAGGAGGCAGAGTCTAATGCCTTTGGATACAAGTATCAAAAAAGTCCTGGTCATCGGCTCCGGCCCCATTGTCATCGGTCAGGCTGCTGAGTTTGACTACGCCGGCGCTCAGGCCTGCCGCATTTTGAAGGAAGCGGGGGTCAATGTGGTGCTGTGCAACTCCAACCCCGCTACCATCATGACCGATCAGGCCATGGCGGACGAGATCTATCTGGAGCCTCTGACTACGGAGACCATCAAGCGCATCATCAAGAAGGAAAAGCCCGACAGTCTTCTGGCGGGTCTGGGCGGCCAGACCGGCCTGACTTTGGCCATGCAGTTGGATAAGGAGGGCTTTCTGGAGGAACAGGGCGTCCGCCTGCTGGGCACCGATGCCAAGGCCATTTCCCGGGCCGAGGACCGGGAGTTGTTCAAGGAAGCCATGGCGGAGATCGGTCAGCCGGTCATCGCCTCCGATATTGCCGAAACGGTAGAGGGTGCCTTAGAGGTGGCCGAGCGGATCGGTTATCCCGTCATCGTCCGTCCCGCCTTTACTTTGGGCGGTGCCGGTGGCGGCGCTGCTGCCAACGAAGTGGAGCTGCGGATCATCGCCCAAACCGGTCTGGATGCCTCTCCTATTACCCAGATCCTGGTGGAGCGGGCCATCTTCGGCTGGAAGGAAATCGAATTTGAAACCATGCGGGACGGCGTGGGCAATGTGATCGCCGTCTGCTCCATGGAGAACTTCGACCCCGTGGGCGTCCACACCGGTGATTCCATCGTGGTGGCTCCCACCCAGACCCTGGCGGACAAGGAGTTCCAGATGCTGCGGAAGGCCTCTCTGGACATCATCACCCATCTGGGCATCGTGGGCGGCTGCAACGTGCAGCTGGCTCTGAACCCGGACAGCTTTGAGTATGCGGTCATCGAGGTGAACCCCCGTGTCAGCCGCTCCTCCGCCCTGGCCTCCAAGGCCACCGGCTATCCCATTGCCAAGATCACCACCAAGATCGCCCTGGGCTACACCCTGGACGAGATCAAAAACGACATCACCGGCAAAACCTGTGCCTGCTTTGAGCCCACCCTGGACTACATCGTGGTGAAGATGCCCAAGTGGCCCTTCGACAAGTTTGCCGACGCCAGCCGCAAGCTGGGCACCCAGATGAAGGCTACCGGTGAGGTCATGGCCATCGCTCCCAGCTTTGAGATGGCGCTGATGAAGGCCGTCCGCGGCGCGGAAGTGGGTCTGGACAGCCTGAATCGTAAAAACGATCCCGAGGATCGCGCCCCCATCTGGGAGCGGCTCCGCCGGGTGGATGACCATCGGCTGTTCACCATCTTTGAGGCCCTGAAGGGCGGTACGTCCATCGACGAGATCTTCAGCATCACCCGGATCGACCGCTGGTTCCTTGCAAAGCTGAAGAAAATGGCGGAATTTGAAAAGGCTCTGGAAAAGGACGGCCTCACTGTTGAGCATTATGAGACCGGTAAGAAGATGGGCTATCCCGACGATACCCTCAAGCGACTCTCCGGCGCTGCCGCGCTGCCCTGTGAAAAGAAAGACGCCGTCTACAAGATGGTGGATACCTGCGGCGCGGAGTTCGATGCCGAGACTCCCTATTTCTATTCCACTTTTGATAAGTTCTGCGAATCCCGGACCTTCCCCCGCAGCGGCAAGCCGGTCATTATGGTGCTTGGCTCCGGCCCCATCCGCATCGGTCAGGGCATCGAGTTCGACTATTCCTCCGTCCACTGCGTCTGGACGCTGAAGGAGCTGGGCTACGAGGTAGTCATCGTCAACAACAACCCCGAGACCGTCTCCACGGACTATGATACCGCCGACCGTCTGTACTTTGAGCCTCTGTTCCCCGAGGATGTCATGCACATCATCGAGGTGGAAAAGCCCGTGGGCGTGGTGGTGGCCTTCGGCGGCCAGACGGCCATCAAGCTCACCAAGTTCCTGGACAGCCACGGTATCCCCATTTTGGGTACCAGCGCTGAGTCCATCGACATGGCAGAGGACCGGGAACGGTTCGATGCCCTGCTGGAGCGGTTTTCTATCAAGCGGCCTCAGGGCCGGGCCATCACCGGTATGCAGGAGGCGCTGGACGCCGCTCATGAGCTGGGCTATCCCGTGCTGCTGCGCCCCTCCTACGTCATCGGCGGCCAGAACATGGTCATCGCTCACAATGACGAGGACGTGCGGACCTATATGGAGGTCATTCTCTCCGGCAAGATCGAAAACCCGGTGCTGGTGGACCAGTACCTCATGGGCAAGGAACTGGAAGTGGACGTCATTTCCGACGGCAAGGACGTCCTGATCCCCGGCATCATGCAGCACATCGAGCGCACCGGTGTCCACTCCGGCGACTCCATCGCTGTCTATCCGCCCTTCTCCATCGGAGATAAGATGCTGAAGGTCATTGTGGACTGCTCGGAAAAGCTGGCCCTGTCTCTGGGAACCCATGGCCTCATCAATATTCAGTATCTGATCTACCAGAACGAGCTGTACGTCATTGAGGTGAACCCCCGCGCCAGCCGCACGGTGCCCTACATTTCCAAAGTCACCGGCGTACCCATGGTGGATCTGGCTACCCGCGTCATGGTGGGTCAGCCTCTGGCATCTCTGGGCTACGGCACTGGTCTGTACCGCCAGCCCCCCTATGTGGCCGTGAAGGTGCCTGTGTTCTCCTTTGAGAAAATCACCGATGCCAACGCTGCCCTCTCCCCGGAGATGAAATCCACCGGCGAGGTGCTGGGCCTTGGCAAAAATATGCAGGAGGCCCTGTTCAAGGGCCTTGTCTCTGCCGGATACAAGGTGGAGAAGGAGACCCGGGGCGGCGTGCTGATCTCCGTGAACCACCGGGATCAGCCGGAGATCGTCAACATCGCCCGGAAGCTGGACGAAATGGGCTACAAGCTCTACGCCACCGACGGCACCGCCAGAGAGATCTCCCGTCTGGGTACCGATGTGGAGATCGTGGGCAAGCTGGGGAAGGACAACCGGGTGTTCCAGCTCCTTGAAAACGGCCGGATCGACTATGTGATCCTCACCGGCTCCACGGAGCCCATCTATATCCGGGACTTCATCCATCTGAACCACCGCTGCGTCCAGCTGGGGATCCCGTGCCTGACCTCTCTGGATACCGCCAACGCGCTGACGGATATTCTGGCCAGCCGCTACAACCAGCGGAACACGGAGCTCATCGACATCTGCCACCTCCGCAGCGAGCGTCAGAAGCTGAAATTCTCCAAGCTGCAGACCTGCGGAAACGATTACATCTTCCTGGAAAACTTCCACGGCGAGATCACCTGCCCGGAGTCCCTGTGCGTCACCTTCTGTGACCGGCACTACGGCATCGGCGCCGACGGGATCGTCCTGATGGAGCATTCCGACATTGCCGACGCGAAGATCCGGCTGTTCAACGCCGACGGCAGCGAGAGCGCCACGGCGGGCAACGCCCTGCGCTGCATGGGCAAGTACCTGTATGACAACGGTCTGGTGAAAAAGGAAGATATGCGGATCGAGACCGGTGCCGGCGTCCGGGAGGTACACCTCTACACCGCCAACGGTCTTGTGACCTCCGCCTGTGTGGATATGGGCTGCGCCTCTCTGGATGCGGCGGCCTTCCGGTTTGCCATCGCGGAAAAGACGGTGGTGGATTACCCGGTGTATATCGGCGGACAGTCCTTCAACATCACCTGCGTAGACGTGGGAGAGCCCCATTGCGTGGCCTTCTGCCCCCGGATCGACGATGTGGATGTGGAGTTCCTCGGTCCCCGGTTTGAGCAGGCTCCCTATTTCCCGGAGCGGATCAACGCAGAGTTTATTCGCGTGGTGAATCCCAGCACCATCAAAATGCGGGTCTGGGAGCGGGGCAGCGGCGAGATCATGGCCAGCGGCACCGGTGCCTGCGCCGCTGTGGTGGCGGCCGTGGCCAACGGTATGTGCGAAAAGGGACGGGATGTGACCGTCCGGGCTGCCGGCGGTGATCTGGTGGTGAACTACACCGACGAGAAGATCACCCTCACCGGCGACGCCAAGCTGGTTTATACCGGCGAAGCGGTGTACTAACGGAAAAACCGTTTTTGAAAACTGGATCTAATCTGCTTTGACTGCACGAAAAAGCGGCCTATGCGTTTTACGCATGGGCCGCTTTTTTTGCTGCAAATTTCAAGTGCGCTATTATGGGCCCGAAGGCAGGGCCATGGGCGCATTAAGGGAACGTTTTCCGTCGATTTTGACCGTGATACGGCAGGTGAGAGATAACCGGCAGAGATTTACATAAAAAATATGACAGTCGCACCCGGCTTCGACAGAAACCTGTCCGGCGAATATGCTACCATCACCGTAAGATAAGCCGTTCCCCAACAGATCTGATCGGAGCAGAGCGCCTTCTGAGCTGATTTGACAAATGGGGATAAAATTCGACAAAAGAGGGAATACTATGGATATACGAGCGCGGGACACAGACCGGGAGCTGTTGCTGGAATTCAGCGGAGAAATGGACCATCACGGGGCCAGAAATGCCTTGAAGGAAGTGGAGATCGCCATTGATGCGGCCCTTCCCCGAAGTCTGATCTTAGACTTTGCGGGCGTGACCTTTATGGACAGCTCCGGGATCGCCCTGATCCTTCGGTCTCAGCAGCGGATGCAGCTGATGGAGGGCAGCGTTGTGCTCCGGAACGTGCCGGAGCAGGCCCGCCGTGTTCTGGACGCTGCCGGCATCGGGCGGCTGGTTTCCATTCAATAACGGGAGGTTTACATAATGAAAATAAAGACGGAAAATGAAGTCACTTTGCAGTTTCCCAGCCAGAGCAGCAACGAGGGGTTTATCCGCTCCGCGGTGGCCTGCTTCGCAGCGCAGATGGACCCCACTCTCAACGAGCTGGAGGACATTAAGACCGCCGTTTCTGAGGCGGCCACCAACGCCATCGTCCATGCGTACCCGGACCGGATCGGCAAGGTGACGGTGAAGGTCCGGATCTGTACCGGACAAGTGCTGGAGATCACGGTGCGGGACTACGGCCGGGGCATCCCGGATGTGGAAAAGGCCCGGCAGCCCATGTTCACCACCGGAGGAGAGGAACGCAGCGGCATGGGCTTCACCATCATGGAGAGCTTTATGGATAGTTTAAAGGTGCGGTCCGTGGCTGGCCGGGGTACCACCGTGGTGATGAAAAAGAAAATCGCCCCCCGGATCAAGCGATGAATGGCGCCATGGAGCTGCTGCGGGCGGCTCAGGAGGGGGACCGGGACGCCTGTGAGCAGGCGGTGCTGGAAAACAACGGCCTGATCTGGAGCGTGGTCCGCCGGTATTACGGCCGGGGAGTGGAGCCGGACGATCTGTACCAGCTGGGATGTCTTGGGTTTCTGAAAGCGATCCGGGGGTTTGATTTTTCCTACGGCACCTGCTTTTCCACCTATGCCGTTCCCAAGATCGCCGGGGAGATCCGGCGGTTTCTCCGGGATGACGGCACCATCAAGGTGGGACGGAGCATCCGGGAGCAGGCGCTGACTCTGTATGCCCTGCGGGAGCGGCTGCGGCAGGAGTTTGGGCGGGAGCCGTCCCTCTCCGAGTTGTCGGATCAGACCGGATGGACACCGGAGGAGATCGCCCAAGTGGATCTGGCCACAGAGGCACCGGATTCCTTGCAGCGGGAAACAGCGGACGGCCTTGCGCTGGAGGGGCTGCTGGGCACGGAGGCCCCGGAGGAGGGACTTGTGGAGCGCATCGCCCTGCGGGAGGCGGTGGATCAACTGCCGGAAAAGGAGCGCATGACGATTCTGCTCCGCTATTTCAAGGGGCTGACGCAGGAGCGGGCCGCCCGGGTGCTGGGGGTGTCCCAAGTGCAGGTTTCCCGGCTGGAACGCCGGGGACTGGAACGGCTGCGGCAGAGCTTTGCGGAGTGAAGTAGGGATCATCCTGAAATTCCGTCATGGTGGACCAATAACGCTTTGGCATGTGGGTCATTCGCAGTTTCGGATTTTCCCGCTCCCGAATAGCCACGGTATCGTAAAACCGCTTCCAAAGCAGCCGGTAGGCGGCCTCCGTTTCATTCGGCGGCGCCATCTGAAAGTCCGCCAACGGGCGGATGACGGCCTTGCCGACGGCGTAAAACAGCGCCTCGTGGTGGGTGCGGTCATAAATGAAAAATTTCTCGTTTTGATAGCGGGCGCAGAAGTGGCCCCGCAGAATGGGGAGGACCCGGTTTTTCGGTTCGATCTCACTGCCGAGGATGCCGCCCAGCTCGGAGAAGCGGAGAAAGCCTTTTAAAAGGTGGGCTTCGCCGTTGAGATGCCGGACGGCTGTCGCTACCGGATGAAGCGTCTCGTCGGAAAAGTTCCGCAGAAAGCCGGGACCCTTCTGCAGCAGCTTCACCACCAGCCGGTACAGGCGAATCTCACGGTCCTCCATGCAGGTGAGAAATCCCCGGCGCACCAGTTCCTCCCCGTAGGGGGAGAGCTTGTGCAGCTTTCGCAGGACGCGCCCGGCATGACCGCTGTCGGTTTGTATCGCCCGGACGGGAAACAGAATAGGCGCAGAGTCCTCATCGTCGGTAATGGCGGTGAGGACTTCTTTGTTGGCATAGCTGTCAAAAATGCAGCAGAGAAAGCCCTCGAAGCTGCCGTCATAGGTGTAGATCATTTCGTTCATAGGGCACCTCCGGACTTAAACGGCATCGTCGAACAGAGAAAGCTGTCGCATCTCCGGCTGGGGCAGCAGGGACTGCTCCACGGCGATGAGGTTTCGCAGAAGGCTGTCTTGCGTGAAGCGCAGACCGTCGGCCATGCGGCCATTGGCGGTGAGGAAATACTGCGCCCGCTTCATGACCACACCTAATTTCGGCAGATTTTCCAGCCGCAGGGGGCCGGATCGCCGGGCAGTCAGGATGCGGCGGGCGGATACTACCCCCAGACCGGGGACGCGCAGCAGTGCTTCGTAGTCCGCCCGGTTCACCTCTACGGGGAAAAAATCCGGATGCCGCAAGGCCCAGCAGCATTTGGGGTCCAGACGGGGGTCAAAGGAAGGGGCCTGCTCGTCCAGCAGCTCCTCCGCACGGAACCCGTAAAACCGCAGCAGCCAGTCCGCCTGATAGAGCCGATGCTCCCGCAGCAGGGGCGGCTTGGTCTCCTTGGAGGGGAGAAGGGCACTTTCCACCACCGGCACATAGGCGGAGAAAAATACCCGTTTCAGCTGATACCGGTCATAAAGCCCCTGCGTCAGCCGCAGAATGTGGAGGTCGCTGTCCGGCGTGGCACCCACGATCATCTGGGTGCTCTGGCCCGCCGGGGCGAACTTGGGCGTGTGGCGGTACTTGACCAGTTCTTCTTTATTTTGAATACTTCTGACTTGGATCTGCCGCATAGGAGCCAGTACAGCGGCCTTCGTCTTTTCCGGGGCCAGCGTCCGCAGTCCTGCCTCTGAGGGCAGTTCAATGTTGCAGCTCAGCCGGTCGGCCAAAAGGCCCAGCTGCTCCACCAGCTCCGGGGCAGCGCCGGGGATGGCCTTGGCGTGGATGTAGCCGTTGAAGCGGTATTCTTCCCGAAGAATGCGGATGGCCCGGATCATCTGCTCCATGGTGTAGTCCGGATTCCGCAGTACCCCGGAGGAGAGGAACAGCCCCTCAATATAATTCCGCCGATAGAAGTTGATGGTCAGGTCCGCCAGCTCCTGCGGCGTAAACGCCGCCCGCCGGGTATCGTTGCTCCGCCGGTTGACGCAATAGGCGCAGTCATAGACACAGCAGTTGCTCATCAGCACCTTCAGGAGCGTGACGCACCGCCCATCAGCGGAGAAGGTATGGCAGCAGCCGGCGATGGCCGAGGTGGTGTTGCCGATATAGCCCTGCCGGAACCCGCGGCGGACGCCGCTGGAGGTACAGGCGGCGTCATACTTGGCTGCGTCCGTCAGGATCTCCAGCTTGGCAAGAACGTCCATCTTCACCGCGCCGCAGCGTGGCGGCGGGTATGACGGGCGGGCTGTTCAATATAGTCTACTACCCGGAATACCTGGGAAGCCAAAGTGGATACGCCTACCAGCATAAAGAAAAAGCTCCAACCGATCATAACACGTTCCTCCAATCGAACAAATGTTTTATCTACTCTTATCATACATCGAACACTTGTTCGTGTCAAGAAGAACTTGTCAAAAAAAGAAGAATCCCCTGCCCTTTTTTCAAAAGAGCAGGGGATTTATGAGCTGTTTTGCCGGAAATCGCGATTACTGGCACTGAGCCAGAGCGTTCAGCAGATCGTCAATAGCGCTTTCGGGAGTGGCCCAGCTTGTGACGAAGCGGTACATAATGTGTTCTTCGTTGATGACCCGCTCCACCTGGAACTCAAAGCCCATGGCGGCCAGCTTTTCGGCGGTCTGGATCTTCATGACCGGGAACTGCTGGTTGGAGGGGGAGGGGACCGGGAACTCATAGCCCAGCGCCTTGAAGCCGTCCCGCAGACGGAAAGCCATGTCATTGGCGTGACGGCCGATGTCGAAGTAGAGATCGTCCTTCAGCAGCGCCTGGAACTGTACGCCCAGCAGCCGGCCCTTGGCCAGCATACCGCCCCGCTGCTTGATGTGCCAGCGGAAGTGGGGGCAGGGCACCGTCAGCACCACGGCCTCGCCAAACAGCGCGCCGTTCTTGGTGCCGCCGATGGTGAACACATCCGTCAGCGCCGCCAGATCCGCCAGCGTCAGATCGCTTTCCGGGGAGGTGAGGGCGGAGCCAAGACGGGCGCCGTCCAGGAACAGCAGCAGGCCGTGCTCGTCGCAGCAGTGCCGCAGAGCGGTCAGCTCCGCCTTGGTGTAGACGGTGCCGATCTCGGTGGTATCGGAAATGTAGACCATCTTGGGGGAGACCATGTGCTCCGTGCCGTCATGACGGGCCAGAACGGCCTCCACCATAGCGGGAGTCACCTTGCCGTCCGGGGAGGTCTCCACGCAGACCTTGTGGCCGGTGGCTTCGATGGCGCCGGTTTCGTGGCAGTTGACGTGGCCGGTGTGGGCGGCGATCACCGCCTCATAGGAGGCCAGCAGCGCCGTGATGACCGTCAGGTTGGTCTGGGTGCCGCCGACCAGGAAGTGAACGTCTGCCTCGGGAGCGGCGCAGACCGTCCGGATCAGGTCACGGGCCTCCTCACAGATGGGGTCCACGCCGTAGCCGCAGGTCTGGACCAGATTGGTGTCCGTCAGAGCCTGAAGAACCTGGGGATGTGCGCCTTCGCTGTAATCGTTGCGGAAGCTGTACATGAAAAAAACCTCTTTTCTGTAATCGGATTGTTACCGCTTGTTTCTTGACTATTATAACGCAAATCGTGTATATTAGCAAGCAGAGAACACAATAGAAAGAAAATGAACGCCCTTGAGGGACGTTTATAAGGAGGTACTATGAAGAAATTGTTTGCGCTGGCGGCTGTGGCCCTGACCCTGTGCAGCCTGCTGACCGCCTGCGGCAGCAAAACAGAAACGACCAATGACGTGGATCTGACAGGATTTTACAACACCCTGGCGGAAAAATACGGCTGGGGCGACGATATGATGGACCTGGACGGCGAAATGCTGGAGATGTACTATCCCGGCCTGGGGGAGATCTCCACCAAGCAGCTGCTGGCGAAATCCCCGGTGATGTCCTACGCTGTGAATGAGTATGTGTTCATGCAGTGTGAAACCGAGGACGATGCCGCCAAGGCGGCGGAGATCCTCCAGACCCGGATCGACAGTCAGGCGGATGGGGACGCCTTCTATCCCGAGACCATCGACCAGTGGAAGGCTGCCAAGGTGCTGCAAAACGGCGCCTATGTGGCAATGATCGCATCCGGTGAGCACCAGACGGAGATCGAGGATGCCTGGAACGCCCAGTTCGGCGCGTAACAGCCTAGCGCGGAACGACCAGCCGTGACACCACGGCTGGTTTGCTATGTAGAAACGAAAAACTGTTATATTTCAACGCTATTCAAGTGAAATTGCTTTACGGGGAAAAGGAGGTGAACAGCCCATGCGCTTCAGCAGCTTACCCTTTTTATTCGGCTTTTTGCCGATCACACTGGCGATCTACTTCGCCGTTCCTCTTCGGTGGCGGAACCTGGCACTGCTGCTGACCAGCCTGGTGTTCTACGGCTGGGGGGAGCCGATCTATATCAGCATCATGGTGCTGTCCATCCTCATCGACTATACCCACGGCCTTCTGGTGGAGAAGTACCGCAGCCGGGACAAGCTGGCCCGGTGGTTCGTGGCGGAGAGCGTGCTGCTGAATTTGGGACTGCTGGGCTTTTTTAAATATTGGGATTTCTTCGCCGCCAACCTGTCCCTGATCCCCGGTATCTCCATTCCGGCCCTGGGACTGCCCCTGCCCATCGGCATCTCCTTTTTCACTTTCCAGACCATGAGCTACACCATTGATGTCTACCGGCAGGACGCCCCCGCCCAGCGGAACATGGTGTCCTTCGGCGCCTATGTGACCATGTTCCCGCAGCTGGTGGCGGGGCCTATCGTCCGCTATAAGGACGTGGCGGCGGAGCTGGTCCTCCGGACGAACACGGCATCGGCGTTCGCCGCCGGGGCACGGCGGTTCACCGTGGGCCTTGCGAAAAAAGTGCTGCTGGCCAACAGCATCGGTGCACTGTGGGACGCGGAGCTGGCGGCGCAGTCTGCCGGGACACTGACGGCCGTCGGCGGCTGGCTGGGCATCGCGGCCTTCGGCTTTCAGATCTACTTCGACTTCTCCGGCTATTCCGACATGGCCATCGGCATGGGGCAGATGCTGGGCTTTCACTTCCCGGAAAACTTCAACTACCCCTATACCGCTGCCTCCGTGACGGAGTTCTGGCGGCGGTGGCATATTTCCCTGACCACATGGTTCCGGGAATATCTGTATATCCCCTTGGGCGGCAGCCGGAAGGGGACATGGCGGACGGTACGGAATATCTTCCTTGTCTGGTTCTGCACCGGCTTCTGGCACGGGGCGAGCTGGAATTTCATCCTATGGGGTCTGCACTTCTTTGTGTGGCTCATGCTGGAAAAGTATCTGTTGCGGGACTTCCTCCAAAAGCTGCCATCGTGGCTGCGGCATTTCTACACGCTTGTGGTGGTGTTCGTGGGCTGGGGCGTGTTCGCCATGGAGGATCTCGCTGTCTGCGCCGGGTATTTCAAAACCTGCTTCGGCAGCGGAACGCTGTGGAGCGCCGCTGACGGCTACTACCTGATAGCCTATGGCCTGACGCTGCTGCTTTTAACGGTTGGCTCCACCCGCCTGCCCCGGAAGGTCTGGAACCGTCTGCCGGAGCGGGCGAGAGACCTGCTGGGGCCGCTGCTGATGGCGGCGGGGCTAGTGATCTGCACGGCCTACTTGGTAGACGGTAGCTACAACCCGTTTTTGTATTTCCGATTCTGATTCTTTATTTTGCCCAAGAAGGGAGGGAACCGCATGGCGAACAAGGGACGACTGACCACGGGGATCTTCTGCCTGTTTCTGGCAGGATTGCTGGCGTGGCACATTGCGCTGCCGGACCGAGCACGCTCCGAAACGGAAAACCGGACGCTGGCCCAGTTCCCGGACTTTTCCTGGGAAACCCTGAAAAACGGCAGCTTTACCGCGGGGATGGAGGACTATTTTGCCGACCAGTTTCCTCTGCGGGACGGCTGGACGGGCCTGAAGGCCCGGTGCGAGCAACTGTTGGGCAAGCGGGAATTCAACGGCGTCTACCTCTGCGGCGATACCCTTATCGCCAAGGTGGACGAACCGGACAGACTTCAGGTGGAAAAGAATTTAGACTACGTGAAGCGGTTTGGAGAAGCATCTCATGGCCGGGTGCTTTTGGGGTTGATCCCCTCGGCGGCAGAGGTCTGGAAGGACAGGCTGCCGCAGGGCGCGCCCAGCTTCGATCAGGCTGCGTTCATCCAAAGTGCGGCGGAGAAAACGGGCCTGCCCACGGTGGATCTGCTGGGAGCCTTGACGGAACACGCGGGGGAACCTATCTATTACCGAACCGACCACCACTGGACCACCCGCGGAGCGTTCTACGGAGCCAACGCACTGTTAAACGCCTTGGGGAAGGAGCCATTAAAGGAAACTGGCTTTACACCGGAAAACGCCAGCACGGACTTCAACGGCACCCTGTACTCCACCTCCGGTATCCATTGGCTTGCCCCGGATACCATAGAGTATTGGGTGTCCGAGGACGATCTGCGGGTCACATCGTGGAAATCCGGCAAGGAGGAGCCGGGGCGGCTGTATGACCGCAGCTATCTGGAGCACAAGGATAAATACAGCTCCTTCCTCGGCGGCAATCAGCCGTTGTGCGTCCTTGAAAACCCGGCGATCACCGACGGTAGCAAGCTGCTGCTGATTCGGGACTCCTATTCCGATTCGCTGGCGCCCTTTCTGGCCCAACGCTTTTCCGAGGTGCATCTGCTGGATCTGCGGTACTACCACGCCTCCGTGGCGGACTACATGGCGGAGCAGGGCATCGATACCGCCGTGGTGCTTTACAGTGTGTCGAATTTCCTCGCGGACCGGAACCTGATCTATCTGGCCCCGCGAGGGTGACGACCGCCGTTTTCAACCGGCAGAATCGAATTGCGATTTGCTTTCTCTAAGAAAAGGCTTGCAAATAGTGTCAGCTTTGATATAATAGATACATTCTGATTTCAACACTGAAGGAGAACCTTGAACTATGGAAAGTATGATTATGATTGTTGCCCTCATGGCGGTGATGTATTTCTTCATGATCCGTCCTGAGAACAAGCGGAAGAAGCAGGCACAGAACATGCGTGACAGCCTGAAGAAGGGTGATATGATCACCACCATCGGCGGCATTGTGGGCAAGATCGTTATGGTGAACCCCAACACCATTGTGATTGAGACCAGCGATGACCGTGTCCGCATGGAGCTGACCAAGTGGGCCGTGTCCCAGGTGGGCGTTCAGACCGGTGAGCAGCCCGAGGCCGAGAAGAAGGAGAAGAAGGCTGAAAAGAAGGAAGAGACTCCCGCTGTGGAGGCTCCCAAGGCCGATGAGGACGAGAAGAACTAAGTCTGGTCGGACTGTTCGATTTAAGCAGCCAAAAGAGCTTGCTGTCTGCGTATTGCAGATGGCAAGCCTTTTTTTGATGTGCGGCGCGAAAGCGGAACCGCAGACCTGATACAGATTTGCCGTCCCTGCAAGCGCAGTATTTTTGCTCGGATGCAGTTAGAACACGGGACGGTACAGCCCTGCTGTTTTTGGCGCACAGCTTGATAGAGAACAGCCCCCATTTGCCGGATCGTCCGACAAATGGGGGCTGTTCAAGGCACGGGGCCTGGTCATATCAGTTGTTTTCCGCGAAGCGGGCCAGAAACTGCTTGGTGCGCTCCTCCTGAGGGTGATCGATGACCTGCTTGGGATCGCCCTGCTCCACGATGAAGCCGCCGTCCATGAAGATCACCTGATCCGCCACGTCCCGGGCGAAGGCCATCTCGTGAGTGACGATGATCATGGTGGTTTTCTGTTCCGCCAGACCACGGATAACCTTCAGTACCTCGCCGGTCAGCTCCGGGTCCAGCGCGGAGGTTGGCTCGTCAAAGCAGAGAATATCCGGGTGGAGCGCCAGTGCCCGGGCGATGGCCACCCGCTGCTGCTGACCGCCGGAAAGCTGATGCGGATAGTGCCCGGCACGGTCCGCAAGGCCCATCTGGTCCAGCAGCTCCATTCCGGCGGCACGGATGGCTTCCTTACTCTCGCCGCTATCCTTGGCCATCAGTTCCCGGGCGAGGGTCACGTTTTCCAAAGCCGTATACTGGGGAAAAAGGTTGAAGGACTGGAACACCATGCCGAAGTGGAGCCGGTTTTTCCGGATCTCCTTTTCGGAGCAGTTTGCGTGCTGGTCGGCGTCAAACAGCACCTTGTCCTGTACGGTGATGGTGCCGGCGTCCGGCGTTTCCAGAAAATTCAGACACCGCAGCAGCGTGGTTTTGCCGCTGCCGGAGGAGCCAATGATGGAAAGGGCCTGCCCCTCCTCCAGAGAGAAGCTGATGTCATTGAGGACCTTCGTGTTTTCAAAATGCTTTTCCAGATGCTGTACAGTTAAGATCGACATTTCAAAGCCCTCCCTTACTTAAAATAGCTGAGCTTGCGCTCGATGAAGCTGAACAGGAGCGTCAAAAGACCCACAAAGGCCAGATAGAACACGCCGGTATAGAACAGAGGCCAGGTGATACCCTTGGACTTCATAAAAGCTTCGCCGGCCATGGTGATCTCAATGATGGCGATGGTCCGGGCCAGAGAGGTGTCCTTCACCAGCGTGATGATCTCATTGGACATGGGGGGGATGATCCGCTTGACCATCTGCAAAAGGGTGATCTTGAAGAAGATCTGCCGCTTGGTCAGGCCCAGCACCTCACCGGCTTCCCGCTGACCTGCCGGGACGCCCTCAATGCCGCCCCGGTAGATCACAGAGAAGTAGCAGGCGTAGTTGATGATGAAGGCGATGCAGCAGGCAGTCATGCGTCCGTCCTGGAAGGCGTTCCACGGATTTGTGCCGAACCAGGTGCCGGGACCGTAGAAAATGATGATAAGCTGGAGGATCAGCGGCGTACCCCGGATGATCCAGACGATGACGTTGGTCAGGGCAGACAGGGGCCGGAGCTGGGAGAGCCAGCGGGCAAAGCCCCGCGCTTCCTGCTGCCGGTAGGCCAAAGCCCGGAAGGGCGCCCACTTGCTCATGGAACCGAAGGCCACTACCAGACCAAGGGGCAGCGCGAACAGCAGCGTCAGGAAAAACAGCTTGACCGCCTGACTACAGCCTTGCAGGATGGAGAGGGTAACAGTCCAGAACATGAAAGAATTCTCCTCTATGTAGTGATAATGGGGGGAACGAAGGGGGAGGAAGGAAAGCGTATGCGGGAAATATGCCGCTCAAAGGCAGAGAGCGACCGCTCTCTGCCTTTGCTGTATGATTTGCGGAATTACTTGGTCACAACGACCTGAGCGTTGTTGCAGTAGGCGTTGGTGCACTCCATGGCCTCCTGGGCGGCGGTGGTGATGGTCATGCCGTTCCAGACCACATCGATGCCCTTGCCGTTCAGCTCAAAGACCTTGTTGTCCCAGTTGATCACGGTAAACACAGGCTCCACGCCCAGCTTTTCCGCTACCAGCTTGGCCATGTCGGCGTCGAAGCCGATCCAGTTGCCGTCAGCGTCCTGATAGTCCATGGGCTCAAACTCGGTGATGCCGATGACCAGCGTGCCCTTGTCCTTGATGTACTGCACGTCGCTGTCGGATTCGGAAGCGGTGAACTCGGATGCGGGCTGCTCCACCAGAGCGGCCTGTACGCCGTAGGTCTCAGCGGTTGCTTCCAGAACGCCGTCGGCGTAAGCGTCAGCCATCACGGAGTTGATGAAGGAGGCCAAATCGCTGCCCTTGCGGCAGCCGACGCCGTACAGCTCCTCGGTGAGCTTCTGATCGGTGATGGTCAGATTGGGATAGCTGGTGCCTTCACCCACCATGGCGCCGGCCATGAGGGAGTCGATGATAGCGGCATCGGCGGTGCCAGCCTGCACTTCCATCAGTGCCTTGGCCTGAGAGTCTACGGATACAACGTTGTAGCCGTTAGCCAGTGCCACTTCCTCACCGGCGGAACCGGCTTCCACTGCGTAGGTCAGCTTGGCGACTTCAGCAGGCTTGGTCGCATCGGCGGCGGGGGTGCTGGTATCAGCGGGGGTCTCGGTCTTGGCACCGCAGGCAGCCAGAGACAGAACCATCATAGCAGAGAGTACAAATGCAGTCAACTTTTTCATGTTCCATTCCTCCTGAAGAATTGTTCGAGCGATTGATTTATTATGGTAGTAGTTTACCATGATAAATTGGTGATGTAAAGAAGTGAAAACGACAAAATGCGCCGAACGTGCGGCGGGTGATTTGGTGGGAATGAACAAAGGCAGACGGGCTGTCATACTTTTCCGGGCTGTCTCATAGAAATGGACTATAAAAGCGGAAAAAGGACGGGATGCTATGAATACCTCGATCTATCAGAATATTGCCACCCGCACTGCGGGCGACATCTATATCGGTGTGGTAGGGCCGGTGCGGACAGGGAAATCCACCTTTATCAAGCGGTTCATGGAGACACAGATCATTCCCAATATTGACAATGTGTACCGCCGGGAGCGGGCCAGAGACGAGCTGCCCCAGAGCGGCTCCGGCCGCACGGTGATGACGGCGGAACCGAAGTTCGTGCCGGAGGAGGCGGCCCAGATCCAGCTGGAGGGGGGCGCGGCCTTTTCCGTCCGGCTTATCGACTGCGTTGGCTACATGGTCCGGGGGGCCTTGGGCCAGACGGAGGATGATCAGCCCCGGATGGTCACAACGCCGTGGTACGATCATCCTATCCCCATGACGGAGGCGGCGGAGATCGGCACCCGGAAGGTCATCGCGGAGCATTCCACCATTGGCATCGTCATCACCACCGACGGCAGCATTTCCGACATTCCCAGAGAGGATTATCTGGAACCGGAGGAGCGGGTGATCCGGGAATTGCAGGAGCTGGGAAAGCCGTTTATCGTCCTGCTGAACAGCGAGGACCCCAAATCGGACCGGACTCTGGCCTTGGCCGGGGACATCGCCAGCCGGTATCAGGTGAAGTGCGTGCCGGTGAACTGTTTGCGGCTGGAGGAGGAAGATGTAGGGGAGATCCTAAAGGCGGTGCTGTATGAGTTCCCCATGCGGGAATTGGATATTTTCCTACCGCCCTGGGTGGACGCTTTGCCGGGAGAGCATCCGGTAAAGGCGGGAATCTATGACGCCATCCGGCAGAGCATGGCGGAGCTGCACCACATCCGGGAGATCGACGGCGCAGTGAAGAAACTGGGAGAAAACGAGAACATCAGCGAGGCGCTCATCACAGCCATCGACCTTGGCACCGGCGTAGCCGCCGCACGGGTGAGCCTGCCCCGGGAGATGTTCTACCGGACGCTCTCGGAGCAGTCCGGCTTTGATGTGGGGGATGACGGTGACCTCATGAGCCTGCTGACAAAGCTGGCCGGCGTCAAGACGGAATATGACAAGGTGGCCGGGGCGCTGCGGGATGTCCGGGAAACGGGCTATGGCATCGTGGTGCCGGGAATCGACGAATTGAAGCTGGAGGAACCGGAGATCATGAAGCAGGGAGGGCGGTACGGTGTCCGCCTGAAGGCCAGCGCCCCCAGTATCCACATGATCCGGGCGGATATTGAGACGGCGGTCAGTCCCATCGTGGGCAACGAGAAGCAGTCGGAGGACATGGTGAATTACCTCTTACAGGAATTTGAAGGGGACACCAGTAAGATCTGGCAGTCCAACATTTTCGGACGCAGCTTTCACGAGGTGGTCAGTGACGATCTGCAAACCAAGCTGAAGCGGATGCCGGAGGATGCCCGGAAAAAGCTGCAGGAGACACTGACCCGCATCATCAACGAGGGCAGCGGCGGGCTGATCTGCATTATCCTGTAAAGGCAAATAAAAATGCCCCCGGCGGGAATATTCCCGCCGGGGGCATTTGTCTGCAAATATAAAGAACGCCGGAACGGTCACAGGGCCGTGCCCCGCTTGGGCATGTAGAGATTTGTCATATCCACGCCCTCCAATGCCAGCAGAAAGCGCTTTTTCTCCACGCCTCCGGCGTAGCCAGTGAGACTGCCGTCCGCTCCTACTACCCGGTGACAGGGGATGAGGATAGAAATGGGGTTGTGCCCCACCGCGCCGCCGACCGCCTGGGCCGCAGCGGAAATTCCTCGGTCCCGGAGAATCTGGGCCAGCGCGCCGTAGGTAGTTACCTGACCGTAGGGGATCTCCAACAGCAGCCGCCACACCGCCTGACGGAAATCGCTGCCTCTGGGAGCCAGCGGCGGCAGATCCGGGAGAGGCTGCTTGGCAAAATAGGCGTCCAGCCACGCGGCGGCCTGACGGAACACGGGCAGATCGTCCCGTTCCACGGCGGCTTCGTCCAGCGTGGCGGCAAAATATTTCTGCCCTTCCAGCCACAGACCGGCCAGCGCACCGTTGTCGGCGGCTAAAAATATAGTTCCCAGCGGGGAAACGTACCGGGTCAGCTCCATAAAAGTCCCTCCTGACGCATAGAATGACGGCTCGATGCTATTATAAACAAGGCCCGTGCCACTTGCAAGAGAATTCATGCCGTGGTATGATGAAACGGAACGATACATTGTGTGAGAGGAGGCGGCTTTGTATGCTGTTGGCGGTCGATATCGGCAACTCCACGATTTCCACCGGCCTGTTTGGGCTGGATGGGGAGCTGTGCTTTTTGGCATCCTTGGATACGGACTACCGAAAGACGGCGGATCAGATCTGCGTGGATCTGATGAACCTGTTTCAGCTTTACCATTTCCGCTATGAGGATGTGACGGATTCCATTCTGTGCAGCGTGGTGCCGCCGCTGAACTTTATGATGGAGAAAGCGCTGACCCGTCTGCTGGGCAAGCCGCCTGTGGTGGTGGGCCCCGGCGTGAAAACGGGACTGAATATCCGCCTGGCGGTCCAAAGTCAGGTGGGGGCGGACATTGTGGCGGACGCTGTGTCGGCGCTGGAACAGTTCACCGCGCCCATCATCACCATCGACATGGGTACCGCCACTACCATCGGTGTCATTTCCGAGGGACGGACCTATGAGGGCGGCCTTCTGCTGCCGGGGGTCAACGTCTCTCTGGAGGCCCTCTCCCGGCGGGCGGCCCAGCTCCCGGCCATTTCCCTTCAGGCCCCGAAAAACCTGATCGGCAAAAGCACGGAGGACTGTATGCGCTCCGGCATCGTATACGGCACCGCCGCCATGCTGGACGGCATCATCGACCGCATCCGGGGGGAATTTCCCGGAAAGGAGCTGCACATCGTGGCCACCGGCGGCAGCGCGCCCTTTATCGTGAAATTCTGCCGGAATAAGATCCTTTACGATAAAACACTGCTGATGAAGGGCCTGTGGGCCATCTATAAGAGAAACCAGTAAATCGGAAAAATGAAAAGAAAGCAGTAAAGCAACAAATCAGCCGCCTGATGGAGTATCCATCAGGCGGCTGCGTTTTACAATTCTAAAGGGGAGACTTACTTTACCAGAACCTTCTTCAGCTTGGCGAAGCGGGGCAGGGAATCCACCTTGGGCAGGTTGGGCTCACCCTGAATCAGGGGCAGCACATAGTCGATGAAGGGCTGCTCCACGCCGTTGTGCTCCTTGTTGATCCACTCCAGAGGAACCTTCTTCTCCGCGTTGGCCACGTCGGTGAGGTTCAGCAGCTCCGTCTTGCAGACGTACTTGCCGTTGTCGCGGGTGCACTGGAAACCGACCATCTTATCGGTAATGCCGGCCACGGCGTTCTCCACGGCGGCCTTGCCGCTCATGACGGACTCCTCAATGTCGGTTTCGGAGGCCAGATGTGCGCCGCAGCGCTGCAGCAGGCTCAGCTCGATGCCGCGGACCTTGGCACCGGTTTTTTCCTTGACCACAGAGGCCAGATGAGCAGCCAGACCGCCCAGCTGAGCGTGGCCGAAGCCGTCGGTGGCAGAGGTCTTGGCCTCAGAGACGAAGGTGCCGTCAGCATAGTGGATACCCTCGGAAACGGCCACCATGCAGTTGCCCTTTTCCTTATAGATGCGGTCCACGTCGGCCAGAAACTTGTCCATATCGAAGTCCACCTCGGGGAGGTACACCAGGTCGGGACCTGCGCCGTAAGCGGTAGCCAGAGCGGCAGCGCCAGCCAGCCAGCCGGCGTGACGGCCCATGATCTCCATGATGCAGACCATGCCGGTGTCATAGACGCGGGCGTCCTGATAGACCTCCATGCAGGAGGTGGCGATGTACTTGGCGGCGGAGGCGAAGCCGGGGCAGTGGTCGGTGCCGAACAGGTCGTTGTCAATGGTCTTGGGCACGCCCATCACGCGGCAGTCATAACCGACCTTCTGCATATACTTGGAGATCTTGTTGCAGGTGTCCATGGAATCGTTACCACCGTTATAGAAGAAGTAACGGACGTCATACTTCTTGAAGATCTCCAGAATGCGCTTGTAATCCGTGTCATCCACATCGGGGTCCGCCATCTTATAGCGGCAGGAACCCAGAGCAGAGGAAGGAGTGTACTTCAGCAGCTCCAGCTCGGCGGGGTCCTCCTGACCCATGTCGAACAGACGGTCATTCAGAACACCCTTGATGCCGTGCTCTGCACCCAGGACCCGGGTGATGTTGGGGTTCTTCAGGGCAGTTGCGATCACGCCGTAGGCACTGGCGTTGATAACGGAAGTGGGACCGCCGGACTGACCGAAGATACAGGCGCCTTTCAATTCGCTCATATGAAAATCCTCCTGACGATTCAAAATAAGATACCTGTATCATATCATCGAAATTTTAGAAAGTAAATACTTGCAATTTATTTTTTTTGTGATATTATGATAAAAGAAAAACGTTTTCCTCCCAGAAATCTAAAAAATTGTCAATATGTTCACAAGGGCTTCCGGGATGAAAAACGGATAGATCCCCAAATAGAAAGTTATATTTTATAGGAGGATGTTCGTATGCCACTGGTTACTTCTACTGAAATGTTCAAGAAAGCCTATGATGGCGGCTATGCCATCGGCGCGTTCAACGTCAACAATATGGAGATCGTGCAGGGCATTACCGAGGCTTGCCAGGAGGAGCACGCTCCCGTGATCCTGCAGGTTTCCAAGGGCGCCCGCGCCTATGCCAACCACACCTATCTGGTGAAGCTGGTAGAGGCCGCTGTGGAGTGCTGCCCCGATATCCCCATCGTTCTGCATCTGGACCACGGCCCGGATTTCGAGACCTGCAAGAGCTGCATTGACGGCGGCTTCACCTCCGTCATGATCGATGCTTCCGGCAAGCCCTTTGCCGAGAACATCGAGATCACCAAGAAGGTCGTAGAGTATGCCCACGATCACGGCGTTGTGGTCGAGGCCGAGCTGGGCACTCTGGCCGGCATCGAGGACGAGGTCAAGGTCGCCGCTCACGAGGCTTCCTACACCCGCCCCGAGGAGGTCGAGGAGTTCGTTTCCAAGACCGGCTGCGACTCTCTGGCCATCGCCATCGGCACCTCTCACGGCGCTTATAAGTTCAAGCCCGAGCAGTGCACCCGCAATGAAAAGGGCATTCTGGTTCCCCCTCCCCTGCGTTTCGACGTTCTGGAAGAGGTCTCCAAGCGCCTGCCCGGCTTCCCCATCGTGCTCCACGGCTCTTCTTCCGTGCCTCAGGAGTATGTGAAGATGGTCAACGAGTTCGGCGGTCAGATGCCCAACGCCATCGGCGTGCCCGAGGAGCAGCTGCGTCAGGCTGCCAAGCTGTCCGTCTGCAAGATCAACATCGACTCCGACCTGCGTTTGGCCATGACCGGCACCATCCGTAAGTTCATGGCGGAGCATCCCGATAAGTTCGATCCCCGCGAGTACCTGAAGCCCGCCCGTGCCAACATCAAGGAGCTGGTCCGTCACAAGCTGGTGGACGTTCTGGGCTGCGCCGGCAAGGCCTAATTCAGTTTTGCCTGATTGATTTTACCCCAAACGCACCGGGAGACAGCGTCTCCCGGTGCGTTTTTGTCAAATCGCCAGCTTTTGCGGGTGATAACGCTCTTGCACATTCCGGTACCCTATATTATAATGTAAGGGCATTTGCAATAAACGAAAAGGAATGTGGCTATGTTTAAGATATTGAAAACAGAGGGGAAGGCCCGGCGGGGCGAATTCTCCTGCGCCCACGGCGGCACGGTGCAGACCCCGGTGTTTATGAATGTTGGTACGCAGGCGGCCATCAAGGGCGGCGTTTCGGCGCTGGACTTGAAGAACGTGGGCTGCCAGATCGAGCTGTCCAACACCTACCACCTGCATCTCCGTCCCGGCGATAAGGTGGTGCGGCAGATGGGCGGCCTCCATAAATTTATGAATTGGGACGGGCCGATCCTCACGGATTCCGGCGGATTTCAGGTGTTTTCGCTGGCCTCTCTGCGGAAGATCAAGGAGGAGGGCGTCACCTTCGCCAGCCATATCGACGGGCACCGGATCTTTATGGGCCCGGAGGAATCCATGCAGATCCAGTCCAATCTGGGCAGCGATATTGCCATGGCCTTTGACGAGTGCGTGGAGAACCCGGCCCGGTATGAGTACGCCAAGGCATCGGTGGAGCGGACCCTCCGCTGGCTCCAGCGCTGCAAGGTGGAGCATGACCGGCTCAACAGTCTGCCGGACACGGTGAACCCCCATCAGATGCTGTTCGGCATCAACCAGGGCGCCACCTTCGCGGATCTTCGGGCCTGGCATATGCAGGAGATCGCCAAGATCGACTGCGACGGCTACGCCATCGGCGGCCTGGCGGTGGGCGAGCCGGCGGAGATCATGTACGAGATGATCGACGTGGTAGAGCCCTTTGCTCCCAAGGAGAAGCCCCGGTATCTCATGGGCGTGGGAACCCCCAGCAACATCATTGAGGCCGTAGCCCGGGGCGTGGACTTCTTCGACTGCGTGATGCCCTCACGGAACGGCCGTCACGGAAAGCTCTTTACCTGGGAGGGCACCGTGAACATCATGAACGAGAAGTATATCACCGATGACCGGCCCATCAGCGAAAGCTGTAGCTGCCCGGTGTGCCGGAGCCATTCCCGGGCCTACCTGCGCCACCTGTTTAAGGCGGACGAGGTGCTGGCCCTGCGTCTGGCGGTGCTGCACAACCTCTGGTTCTACAACGAACTGATGGCCAAGATCCGGGAGGCACTGGACAACGGCACCTTTGCCGACTTCCGGGAGAAATACAGCGGCAATCTGGAAAAACGGGCCTGATTTAGAACGGTTTTGCCTGCTGCGGCCGGTAAGAGGACTTGACAAACCGGCGGTTTGCGCATAAAATAAACCCGTTATCGACTGAGATGGGGAAAAAGCCTTGGTATCCCGCCTTCAGAGAGCCGGCGTTTGCTGCAAGCCGGTGGGGGAGCCTGGGAGGACTGGCCCCGGAGTCTTTCGCCTGAACAGCAGTAGGGCGGAACGGCTGGCATCGTTATCTGCCGCACCGAGCGCCGGGAAACCGGCGGAAACAGGGTGGTACCGCGTTTTCAACGCCCCTGAGCCGTAAGGCTTAGGGGCGTTTTCTTTATTCGGCGGAAAGCGTGAGGCGTTGCAGGATGAAAAAGCTGTGGGATTCCCCCGTTCCTTTTCTGGCCTATGGCGTTCCCTATGCGTATCTGGGATTTTGGGGACATGGGGAAACGGGCGGAGCATTGGCGAATTTCCTGTCTATCATCGGCGTGATTACGCTGATGAAATGGGCATACCATAAAAACAGCCTGAAAGCCCTGTTTTTGGGAAACGCTCTGTCCCTGCTGGTATCCTGCGTCTGCCTGTCCGTGTTCGGAACGGAGAAATGGGGCGGGACCTTTGAACCCGCGGCAGCGCTTCAGATGCTGTGTGCGGCGGCGTTGTTCGCACTGGCCGTTCAGATGGTCTGGTGGCGCGTCAAGCGGCGGATACAAAAGCGGTCCTGAGATCAAATCGATCAAAATGCAGAACATTTCAGATAAAAGGAGTCAACCATGAAGTACGATTTTACAGCCATTGAAAAGAAATGGCAGGAGAAGTGGCTGGAGGAAAAGCCCTTCACCGCTGTCACCGGGGACAAGACCCGGGAGAAGTTCTACGGCCTCATCGAGTTCCCCTATCCCTCCGGTCAGGGCCTCCATGTGGGCCACGCCCGTCCCTTCACCGCCATGGACATCATCTGCCGCAAGAAGCGGATGCAGGGTTACAACGTACTGTTCCCCATCGGCTTTGATGCCTTTGGCCTGCCCACGGAGAACTACGCCATCAAGAACCACGTCCATCCTGCCATCGTTACCAAGCAGAACATCGCCAACTTCACCAAGCAGCTTCACATGCTGGGCTACTCCTTTGACTGGGACCGGGTGGTGGACACCACCGACCCCAGCTACTACAAGTGGACCCAGTGGATCTTCCTCCAGCTGTTCAAGAAGGGCCTTGCCTATAAGGCATCCATGCCCGTGAACTGGTGCACCAGCTGCAAGTGCGTGCTGGCCAACGAGGAAGTGGTGGAGGGCGTCTGCGAGCGCTGCGGCAGCGAGGTCATCCGCAAGGAAAAGAGCCAGTGGATGCTGGCCATCACCAAGTATGCCGACCGCCTGATCGACGATCTGGACGACGTGGACTATATCGAGCGGGTCAAGATCCAGCAGCGCAACTGGATCGGCCGCAGCGAGGGTACCGAGGTGGACTTCACCGCCACCAACGGCGACAAGCTGACAGTCTATACCACCCGCTGCGATACCCTGTTCGGTGTGACCTACATGGTCATCTCTCCCGAGCACCCCTACCTCGCCCAGTGGAAGGATCAGCTGACCAACTGGGACGCTGTGGAGGCCTACCGGCAGGAGGCTGCCCGGAAGAGCGACTTTGAGCGCGGCGAGCTGAACAAGGAAAAGACCGGCGTCCGGCTGGAAGGCATCGAGGCCGTCCATCCCGTCACCGGTAAGCACATTCCCATTTTCGTTTCCGACTATGTGCTGATGGGCTACGGCACCGGCATCGTCATGGGTGTGCCCGGCCACGATCAGCGCGACTGGGACTTCGCCACCACCTTCGGCCTGCCCATCGTGGAGGTGGTCAAGGGCGGCGACGTGACCAAGTGCGCCTTCGCTTTGAAGGACGATACCGGCATCATGGTCAACTCCGACTTCCTCAACGGCCTCACCGTCAAGGAAGCCATTCCCACCATGAAGAAGTGGGTCACAGAGCATGGCATCGGCCATCCCAAGACCAACTTCAAGCTCCGTGACTGGGTGTTCAGCCGTCAGCGCTACTGGGGCGAGCCCATCCCTCTGGTGAAGTGCGAGAAGTGCGGCTGGGTGCCCCTGCCGGAGGAGCAGCTTCCCTTGCTGCTGCCGGACGTGGAGAGCTACGAGCTGACGGACGACGGCGAATCTCCTCTCTCCAAGATGACCGACTGGGTGAACACCACCTGCCCCAAGTGCGGCGGCCCTGCCCAGCGTGAAACGGATACCATGCCCCAGTGGGCTGGCTCCTGCTGGTACTTCCTGCGGTATATGGACCCCCACAATGATAAGGCCTTGGCCTCCAAGGAGGCGCTGGAATACTGGTCTCCCGTGGACTGGTACAACGGCGGCATGGAGCACACTACGCTGCATCTGCTGTACTCCCGGTTCTGGCATAAGTTCCTCTATGACATCGGCGCCGTGCCCACCAAGGAGCCTTACGCCAAGCGCACCAGCCACGGCATGATCCTGGGCGAGGGCGGCGAGAAGATGTCCAAGTCCCGGGGCAATGTGGTGAATCCCAACGACATTGTGGCCCAGTACGGCGCGGACACCATGCGTCTATATATCATGTTCGTGGGCGACTTTGAGCAGGCGGCTACATGGTCAACCGATGCCGTGAAGGGCTCCAAGCGCTTTTTGGACAAGGTGTGGAATCTGGCGGAGTCCGCGGCGGACAGCCGTGAGCTGACCCCCGCCAACGAGGCCATCCTCCACAAGACCATCAAAAAGGTCACGGACGATATCGACACGTTGAAGATGAACACCGCCATCGCCGCCATGATGACTGCCGTCAACGAGATGACTGCCAACGGCGTCACCAAGGGCGATCTAGGCATTCTGCTGCGGCTGCTGAATCCCTTTGCCCCTCACATCACCGAGGAACTGTGGGAGCAGCTTGGCTTTGCCGCTGAGACCGGCAGAATGTGCTGTCAGGCGGAGTGGCCGGTATACGACGCCAGCAAGACCGTGGCTTCCTCTGTGGAGATGGCCATTCAGGTCAACGGCAAGATGAAGGGCACCGTCACCATGCCCGTGGACAGCGACGAGGAGATCGTCAAGGCCGCCGCCCTCACCGTGGACAAGGTACAGAAGGCCACCGAGGGGATGCAGATCGTCAAGACCATTCTGGTCAAGAACCGCCTGATCAACCTGATCGTAAAGCCCCAGTAAGGGAAAACGATCGGCTCAAATGCGGGAAACCATCAAATTTTTCGGATTTGAGAAAAAATCCTTGACTTTCTTCTGATTATTTCCTATAATGATGTACGTTAAGGCTATACGTAGCCCCTAAGCATCCAGGATCAAGCCGGATGTCTCGGAGGGAGGGAAATATAAATGTCTGAGATTCATGTCAAGGAAGGCGAATCCATCGATAGCGCACTGAAGCGTTTCAAGCGTAGCTGCGCTAAGGCAGGCGTTATCGCCGAGGTTCGCAAGAGAGAGCATTATGAAAGCCCCAGCGTGAAGCGTCGCAAGAAGTCTGAGGCCGCTCGTAAGAACAAGAAGCGTTTCTACTAAGAAGCAAAAGTACCGCACCGAGAGGTGCGGTACTTCTTTTTTACTTGCGGCGGAACAGCGAGTCGGCGATGTCGCAGACCTCCGGCCACTGGAAAAACGCGGCGGCCACGCCCAACTGCCGCCCAAGACGCAGCTTTTGCCGCAGCGTGTCGGCGTCATCAAAGAGGATGAAGTGGGATTCACCGTTCTTGGCATAAGTGAAGTAGCGGGCAAACAAGTCTTTGGAAAAAAACACGGCGGGCTGATGCTCCCTTATAAGCGCGTCCAGTGCCGCCTGCGTCAGCGGTTCTCCCTGACCGCTCCGGGCAGGGAGACGGAAGTCCATCCGCAGCCGCTGTAAGTCAAAAACCACGTTCCGTCCGCCGCCGTAACAGGCGAGTTCTTCCCGGATGTGGGTTTCAAAGCTGCCGCCGGAGATGGCTGTGTTCACAATAACGGTGGGACGCTCGACAGCCTCGGCGTAGGACGGGGGAAGGCAGAAGAACTTTCGGCTTTTGGCGCACTGCTGCCCCAATAGGGCAGCAAAGCGGCGGCGATCCTCCCGGGACGGCTCGTCAAAATCCAGAACGATTCCGCCATAGCTGCGGCGGGCGCATTCCCGGAGCACGGCCTCGGCCAGTGCCGCCGGACGGTCAATGGACGGCGCGGAACGGTCACTGAGAACCAGCAGCCCCGGCAACGGGGCCATCGGCCCGGACCGGGCCGATGTCAGTAAATTCCGGCTCAACAGGGAGGACCCCTCCCCGATGCGGTAGGCGGCGTGGGCCAGTCCCGCCGGATAGGCGGAGGCGGTTCGCGTGTCCTCCGGCCGGACGGTCAAATAGAGCTGCATGGCGGTTCCCCCTTGTGAAGTGGTCAGGATTCTGGTATACTGCAGTTATTCTTATGTGAGAGGAGGGCGGCTTATGCTGACGCCGGACATTCTTTTTGACAGCTACCGGGACATCACCCCCGCCTTTCTGCAAGGTCAGGGCGTGACGCTGCTGCTGACGGATCTGGACTATACGTTGGCACCCAAGGCGGTCCGCCGCCCGGATGACGCCCTGCGCCAGTGGATCGACGGCTTGAAGGGAGCTGGGATCACCGTGATGATCGTGTCGAACAACCGATCCGGCGTTCGCGTGACCGAGTTCTGCGGAGATCTGGGCATCGGCTATCAGGGCCATGCCGGAAAGCCCAGTCCAAAGGGCCTGCGGGCCGCTATGGAGCGGACAGGGACAGATCCGGCCCACACCGCCATGCTGGGAGATAAGCTGTTGACCGATATGCTGGCGGCCCACCGGGCGGGCGTCCGGGCGTGGATGGTGGAGCCGCTGGGGGGACCTGTGGGACTGTGGAACCGTGTTCTGCACCTGCTGCAGCGCCCGTTTAAAAGAGCCTGCCCCTATAAATGCCAAAAAAATCCGGAGGAAAACACAAAATAACCGGAAAACCACTTGCAATAACGGACAAGATAGGTTAAAATATCATCGGTCAAATTATATAAGACAGGAAAGAATTGAGAAAATGTCCACTTCACGGTCGTTTTCTCGTAAAGATTTGTGAGGAGGATTTAACTATGCCTATTTCCGCAGGCGATTTCCGTAAGGGTGTTGTATTTGAGATGGACGGTAAGCCCATGCTGGTCGTGGACTTCCAGCACGTCAAGCCCGGCAAGGGCGCCGCTTTCGTGCGTACCAAGTACAAGAACGTGATGACCGGCGCAATCCGTGAGGAGTCCTTCAACCCCAGCGCCAAGTTCGAGAACGGCACTGTGGAGCGCAGAAACGCCGAGTACAGCTACAATGACGGCGATCTGTACTACTTCATGGACCCCGAGACTTATGACATGACCCCGCTGAACAAGGATGTTCTGGGCGACGGTTTCCAGTTCGTCAAGGAGAACACCATGTGCACTCTGGTCAGCTACAAGGGCAGCGTGTTCAGCGTGGAGGCTCCCAACTTCATGGAACTGGAAGTCACCGCTACCGAGCCCGGCGTGAGAGGCGATACCGCCACCAACGTCACCAAGCCCGCCACTCTGGAGACCGGCGCCATCATCAAGGTGCCTCTGTTCATCAACGAGGGCGAGAAGATCCAGGTGGATACCCGCACCGGCGAGTACCTGGGCCGCGTGAAGGAATAAGTTTTGAAGGGGGGATTATAACGATAATCCCCCCTTTTGAGACGATTGATAAAGCGGTAGATTTTCCGCGACGGTAAGGAAGGGCGTGCGCGGGAAACCCAAGAAGGGATACACCGTCGGCTCAAGCCAAACAGCGGATACTGTGTATCCGCTGTTTGGGAGCCTTCCTCGAAACAGGCTCGCTACATCCGCCACTGGCGGCGCTTCGCCTGTTTCCCTGCGCCATTAAAATCCTGCATTTTCAGAGCTTTTAAAAAGCTCTGAAAATGGTCTCAGCGGGGCAAAAAGGTTTTTTTGACACGCTGAAGGGGGGATTATAACGATAATCCTCCCTTTATTTCCAAGATTGATATTTTGAAAGGAGCGATCACTATGGAGATCACTGAGAAGGTTGCGTATCTGAAGGGCCTGATGGAAGGCATGAAGATCGACACGGAGACCAACGAGGGCAAGATCCTGTCCGCTATGGTGGACATTCTGGAGGACATCGGCCTGGAGCTGGAGGACCTGTGGAATGCTCAGGGCGAGCTGGAGGACGGTCTGGACGTTGTCAGCGATGATCTGGAGGATATCGAGGACATCGTGTATGACGAGGATGACGAGGAGTCTTTCGACGACGAGTACTATGAGGATGACGCTGAGGAGGACGAGGACTGCTACGCCACCACCTGCCCCACCTGCGAGGAGACCATCTACTTCGATGAGTCCGTGCTGGAGGATGGCGAGGTCATCTGCCCCAACTGTGGCGAGAAGCTGGAGTTCGACATGAGCTCTCTGGAAGAGGACTCTGACGACGATCAGGAGTAAATCCGATCCAATATGAAACAGCTCCCCGGTGAATACCGGGGAGCTGTTTTGCTTGATTTCCTATGCGGATGCATAAAATTAGTCAATGCAATGACTTTAAAGCTGCATTACTTTACAGATTTCTGCCGCAAACTGCAAAGTCCGGCACCGATAGCGGTAGCGAAGGTGGCGCTTTCCGGGATCACGTAATGGATGCCGTAGAGCTTTTCGAAAGCCGCAAAGTTTGGCTCCGCCTGATCCAGCGTGGTCATGGAGCCGGTGACGATCACGGTGTCCGTATGGCAGCTCTGACAGGCCAGCACCGTCATGGTGCCGATGGCCTGGAGGACCAGATTCACTGCGCCGGCGGCCAGATCAGCGGGAGTGGCATCCTCTGAGAGATCGCCGAAGTTGGCGGCGGTCATGTTGGGGTCCAGCGTGGAGGCGGGATTCCGGGCAATGTCGCTGATGGTGAGGTCTACATGGTTCAGATCGCCCTGAGCGGCCAGCTTTTTAATCTGGTAAAAGCGCTCCATGCCTACCAACTTACGGCAGAGACCGCCCAGCGTGCCGCCGCCGATACCGCTGCCACAAAGGTGCCGCACTTCTTTTCCGGCTTCCGCCCACAAAAAGGCAGTGCCGGTACCCATCGTCACAACTACGCCGGAGGTCTGACCGGACAAAGCCAGTGCGCCGGTGCCGCTGGCCTGAAATTCATCCACCCGGCAGGTGGGCAGGCCGAACACATCCCCGTCCACATAGCTGGCGCCAACGCCGGTCAGAACGACCCGGCGCACATCTCCGAGGGAGAGACCGTTGCTGGTCAGGTAGTTGCCCAGTGCACCGTACAGGCTGGTGACCTGATCCTCTGCCCGGACCCGGAGCATGGAGACCACGCTGCCGTCGGTCCGCAGCCCTACGATCTTTGTAGTAGAGCCGCCAATATCAATGCCTAAGATCACTTCCATGGCTTGTTTCCTTTCCAAAGGGGGCCGGCAGGTGAGGGATACGCGAAAGTCGGCCGCCGTCTTAGTTATGATAGGGGAGCAGAGGTGCCTTGTCAATGTTTATTTGTGAAAAAATTGATAAAAGAATTGCTTTTATCCGGGGAGATAGCTATAATGTGTGGTAACTTGTGGTGTAACGAGAAGGAGACACACGATGGATATCACAGATAAACTCAATATGACGATGCTCTGCGACTTTTACGAATTGACCATGGGAAATGGTTATCTGGAAGCGGGGCTGAAGGATCGGATCACCTATTTCGACATCTTTTTCCGTGATGTTCCGGACCACGGCGGCTATGCCATCTGCGCCGGTCTGGAGCGGATCATCGCCTATATTCAGGATCTGCATTTTTCTGAGGAGGACATTGAATATCTCCGGAGCAAGGATCTGTTTTCCGAGCGGTTCCTGGACTATCTCCGCGATTTCAAATTCACGGGTGACGTCTGGGCCATCCCGGAGGGTACTCCCATCTTCCCCCGGGAGCCGATCATCACTGTCCGGGCTCCGGCTATTCAGGCACAGCTGGTGGAGACCTTTCTGCTGCTGATCTTCAACCACCAGAGCCTTGTGGCCACCAAGACCAACCGCATTGTCCGGGCGGCGGAGGGGCGTGTGGTGCTGGAATTCGGCTCCCGCCGGGCACAGGGCACGGACGCCGCCATCTCCGGCGCCCGGGCTGCCTATATCGGCGGCTGCGCCGGTACGGCCTGCACCATTTCCGACCAGCTTTTCGGCGTTCCCGCCGGCGGCACCATGGCCCATGCCTGGGTGCAGATGTTCGACTCGGAGTATGAGGCATTCAAGACCTACTGCGAGGTGTTCCCCACCAATGCCACGCTGCTGGTAGACACCTACAATACCCTGAAATCCGGTGTTCCCAACGCTATCAAGGCCTTCAACGAGGTGCTGCGGCCCAAGGGCATTACCAAGTGCGCCATCCGTCTGGATTCCGGCGACATCGCCTATCTCACCCGGGAGGCCCGGCAGATGCTGGACGAGGCGGGCTGGGAGAGCTGCAAGATCTCCGCGTCCAACTCTCTGGATGAGTACATCATTCAGGACATCCTCCGCCAGGGTGCCAAGGTGGATCTCTTTGGCGTGGGTGAGCGGATGATCACCTCCAAGAGCGACCCAGTGTTCGGAGGCGTGTATAAGCTGGCGGCCATTGAGAAAGAGGACGGCACCATCGTGCCGAAGATCAAGATCAGCGAAAATGTGGGCAAGATCACCAACCCCCATTTCAAGAAGGTCTACCGGATCTTTGATAAGGCCACTGGCAAGGCGGAGGCGGACTACATCACCGTGTGGGATGAAGTGATCGAGGAGGGTCAGCCTTTGGAGCTGTTCGACCCGGACGCCACCTGGAAGCGGCGGACCTATACGGACTATACCATCAAGCCCTTACAGGAGAAAATCTTCGAGCACGGCCAGCTGGTGTATCAGCAGCCCACACTGCCGGAGATCCAGAAGTACTGCCGGGAGCAGATCGATACCCTGTGGGACGAGGTAAAGCGTTTTGAGAATCCCCACAACTACTATGTGGACCTGAGCCAGAAGCTCTGGGACATCAAGCAGGATCTGCTGCGTAAGAATTACCGCTGAATGAAAAGCGCATGGCTGGAATGGCCATGCGCTTTTTTCAAATATAGTTGAAGATTGCCGGTTGTGTTGCTATAATTATAATAGAAAACTATTTGAATCCGGGAGGTGACGGTATGGGCAGAATGTCCCATAGGAATCAGGAACGCACGGAGCGGCGGATCTCCGCAGCGGCCAGTCTGATGCTCTGCGCCCTGACGGTGCTGGCGCAGATCGCGGTGACCCTTCTGCTGACCCGTTTCCTGAAAGAAAAGGCCAGCTTTGTGTATGGCTTCCTCCAACTGATCGGCGCGGTGGTGGCCATTCGGGTTTACCAACGCAGCGGCAGCCCATCCTATAAGCTGAGCTGGATGTGTTTGCTGCTGATTTTGCCAGTGGCAGGTATGCTCCTGTTCTGTCTATGGGGCGGCACGCATCAGGCCAAGCAGCTGAGTTTGAAGCCGGTGCCGCCGATCCCCCAGCGGGAGAGCGCAAAAATGCTCAGCGACCTGAATCAGACCGCCCTGACCCGCCGCAGCCCTGCGTGGGGCCGCTTGGCCGCCTATCTCCAGAAGCGGCAATTCTGGCTGTACCGCAATACGGACGCCGCCTATTTCGGTGAGGGGGAGTCCTTCTTCCGGGATCTGGTGGAGCATCTGCGGCAGGCGGAGACCTATATCTTCATGGAGTATTATATTTTGGCGGAGGGGACTGTCTGGGACGAGATCTTCGCCGTATTGAAGGAACGTGCCGCCGCCGGGGTGGAGATCCACCTGATTATCGACGATTTCGGCACCTTGACCCGTCTGTCTGACGGGACGCTGCAAGCCATCAAAGACGCGGGGATCGAGGTGGAGATTTTCAACCCCGTCCACCGGTATATCAACCGCCTGTACTTCAATTACCGTGACCACCGGAAGATCACTGTTATCGACGGTTATGTGGCCTACGTCGGCGGTATCAACATCGGAGACGAGTACGCCAACCGGATCGAGCGCTTCGGCTACTGGAAGGACAGCACCGTTCGCCTGACGGGGGACGGGGCCTGGGGCTTTGCTGTGCAGTTCATGCAGATGTGGAAGATGCTGGGCCGTCATTTTCCCAACGAGGACGATTACTACCGCTCCCGCCGGGAAGGTCCGGCGGTGGAGGGCTTCTGCCAGCCCTTTGAGGATGGGCCGCTGAATAACCCGGACAATCCGGTGGAGGCTGTCTATCTTCAGCTCATCGCCTCTGCCAAGCGGATGCTGTATATCACCACGCCGTATTACGCCGTGGAGGAATCCATCCAGGAGGCGCTGTGCATCGCGGCGGACGCCGGGGTGGATGTGCGGCTGATGATCCCCGCCATCCCGGATAAAAAACTGGTGTATCTGGTGGCGGAGACCTACTGGGGCGATCTGCTGCGCCACGGCGTCAAGATCTACAAATATACCCCCGGCTTTGTCCATGCCAAAAGCGTCATGGCGGACCGGGAAGCGGCCTTGATCGGCAGCACCAATATGGACTACCGCAGCTTCCAGCTTCACTATGAGGACGCGGTGATGCTCTACCACATGCCGGTGATCGAGGAGCTTTTGGAGGATATGGACCACATCGTGGAGGACAGCCAGCTTTATACACTGGAGGACTGGGAGAACCGCCCGTGGCTCCGGCGGATGACGGCGTCCATTTTGAAATTAGGAGCCATCTGGCTGTAACAGTAAGAGAGGATCAAAACGTATGTCCCGGGAACTGACACCGCAGGAGACTGCCGAACGCAGTCTCATCAAAACCTATCGCAAATCCATCTGGAATCCCTTTATCGCCGCTGTGAAGCGGTACGAGCTGATCGAGCCGGGGGACAGGATCGCCGTGTGCATCTCCGGCGGCAAGGACTCCGTGATCCTGGCCAAGCTGATGCAGGAATTGCAGCGCCATACCTCTCAGCCCTTTGAGCTGGTCTTTATGGTGATGGACCCCGGCTACAAGCCGGAGAATCGAAAACTCATCGAGGATAACGCCGCCCTGCTGGGGATTCCCATCACGATTTTCGACAGCGACATTTTCGATGTCACCGTCAGCGTGGAGAAGAACCCCTGCTATCTCTGCGCCCGGATGCGCCGGGGCTTCCTGTATGCTAAGGCTCAGGAACTGGGATGCAACAAGATCGCGCTGGGCCACCACTTTTCCGACGTCATCGAGACCACTGTCATGGGCCTGTTCTACGGCGGACAGCTTCAGGCCATGCCCCCCAAGCTCCGCAGCAAGAATTTCCCCGGCATGGAACTGATCCGGCCCCTGTACTGCGTCCACGAGGATGCCATCATCGCATGGAAGAACTACAACCACCTGCAATTCCTCCAGTGCGCCTGCCGGTTCACGGAGGAGCGGGAGGCAGCGGGGGACGGCGTGGGCCGCAGCAAGCGGCAGGAGATCAAAATGCTGCTGCGGGAGCTGAAAAAGACGAATCCCAACATCGAAAAGAGTATTTTTCAGGGGATCAACGGCTTGCAGTTGGACACCTTCCCCGGCTTTAAGCACCGTGGCGTGTTCCACTCCTTCCCGGAGCTGTACAACCACCCGGATTGGTTTGCCGGAGAGACGAAATCGGAAGAAATTTCGGAAGAACTCTAAAATAATCCTTGCAATTTGACAGATTCTATGGTATTCTATCATGGCTTACAAAGGGCGGTCCTCTGTCGTGCGCCGGCTAAAAGTGTGCCAATGCGCATAAAAAGCGGCATGAACGCCTATTAACAGGAGGAAAAAATCCATGGATCTCATCAAGGAACTGAACAAAGAAGCCCTGCAGAAGGAAACCGCCAACGTTCAGGTGGGCGACACTGTTCGCGTACACGTGAAGGTTAAGGAAGGCTCTCGCGAGCGTATCCAGGTGTTTGAGGGCACCGTCATTGCCAAGAAGCATGGCGGCATTGAGGAAACCGTCACCGTTCGCCGTGTTTCTTACGGCATCGGCGTTGAGAAGGTGTTCCCCGTCCATTCTCCTTCCATCGACCACTTTGAGGTCGTCCGCAACGGTAAGGTCCGTCGCGCCAAGCTGTACTATCTGCGTGGCCGCGTGGGCAAGGGCGCCAAGGTCAAGGAGAAGCTGTAATCAGCTTTCAGTTGAGCAGAAAAAGAGAGGCGAAAGCCTCTCTTTTTTTGTTATAAAAATCTGACGCAGACCTTGTGACGCCGGGCTTTTTTTGATATACTATTCCAATAATGCGTAATTGGCCTTATGGTCTGAAAGGAAGAGTTTGATGCAGAAACAGGAAAAGCAGACGGCGAAGGGCCGGGACCTGTATGAATGGGTGCAGTCGCTGGTAGGCTCCGTTTTGGTGGTGGTGGCGATTTTCACCTTTGTGATCCGCATGATGGGAGTGGACGGCCACTCCATGCTCAATACGTTGCAGCACGGGGACCGTCTGCTGGTGGTTAACTCCATGCTGTACCATGACTACAAGTACGGCGACATCGTGATCCTGCGGAAAAACGGCGTGTTTGACGATGACCCCATCGTCAAGCGGGTGATCGCCGTGGAAGGTCAGACGGTGGACATCGACTTTGCCGAGGGCATCGTCTATGTGGACGGTGAGGCACTGGAGGAGGATTACATCCGGGAGCCGACCTACACCGCCGAGGGCACCGAATTTCCCCTGACGGTGCCGGAGGGGTCCATCTTCGTCATGGGCGACAACCGCAACGGCTCCAGCGACAGCCGGGACTACCGGCTGGGTACGGTGGATACCCGGTATGTCATCGGCAAGGCGGCCTTTTTGATTTTCCCCGGTCCGGACTATGAGACGGAGAAGCGGGACTTTAAACGGATCGGAGTGATTTGGTCATGAATATTCAATGGTATCCCGGCCACATGACAAAGACCCGGCGGATGATCGCCGAGCAGATCAAGAATGTGGACGCGGTGTGCGAGATCTTAGACGCCCGCATTCCGGTTTCCAGCCGGAACCCGGACGTGGACGAGCTGACGGCGGGGAAGCCCCGCATGGTGGTGCTGAACCGCGTGGATCAGGCGGACCCGGAGGGGACGAAGCGCTGGGCGGAGCATTTCCGGGCCAAGGGCTACGCCGTGCTGGAATCCGACGCCAAAAGCGGCGTGGGCACGGCGAAATTCGCCGGGGCCGTTCGGGAACTGCTGGCGGACAAGCTCCGCGCCTACGCGGAAAAGGGGATGACCGGCCGGGTAGTGCGGGTCATGATTCTGGGCATCCCCAATGTGGGCAAGTCCACCTTCATCAATAAAGTGGCGGGGCGAAAGACCGCCAAGACGGAGGACCGTCCCGGCGTTACCCGCTCCAAGCAGTGGGTGCCCATCGACCGGAATTTAGAATTGCTGGATACACCGGGCATCCTCTGGCCGAAGTTTGACGATCAGAGCGTGGGTATGAATCTGGCCTACACCGGCGCGGTGAAGGACGATATTTTAGACGTGGAGACTCTGGGCTGTCACCTGATGGCCTATCTGGGGGAGCACTATCCCGACGCCCTGAAAGCAGCCTATAAGCTGTCCGCTCTGCCGGAACGGAAAGCGGAGAAAAATGACATAGCCTACGGCTACCGCCTGCTGGAAGCGGCAGGGAAGAAGCGGGGCTTTCTGATCTCCGGCGGCGAGGTGGATACGGAGCGCATGGCAAAGATCCTGCTGGACGAGTTCCGCTCCGCCAAGCTGGGACGCTTTACGCTGGAGCTGCCTTGACGAAAGGAGAAACGCCGATGGACTGCCCATTATGCGGAAAAGAAATGCGCCGCGGTCAGGCGGCTTACGTTCCCACTGGCGGCCTGTATTTCCTGCCGCCGGGAGAGACGCTGCCGTTGACGATCACACGGCGTGGGATCGAGGACAGAGGCGGCATTGTGTTGGATATGTGCAGCAGTCTGGGGTGGCTCAGGAAACCGGGAGCGCTCCCAGCGTATATTTGCGAAAATTGCCGCAAAATGATCGTGGAGTATTGATATGGAACTTTGGGACTATGAGCGTCAGGCGTGGAACAGCGGTGCGGAGACCGTCTGCGGCGTGGACGAGGCCGGGGCCGGCCCCCTGATGGGGCCGGTGTACGCGGCGGCAGTGATCCTGCCGAGAGAATTGGACATCCCCGGCCTGAATGACTCCAAAAAGCTGGCGGAGAAAAAGCGGGAAGCCCTGTACGAAGTCATCACCACTCAGGCGGTTTCCTGGAGCGTGACCCGCGTGGAGGCGTGGGAGATCGACGAGATGGACATTCTCAACGCCCGGATGCTGGCCATGCAGCGGGCCATTGAGGGCCTGTCCGTCCGACCGGATACGGCTTTCATCGACGGCAACCGGGACCACGGCAGCCGATATGCCATCGAGACGCCCCATCAGCTCATCGTAGGCGGGGACGGCAAAAGCGCCTCCATCGCGGCGGCGTCCATTCTGGCGAAGGTCAGCCGGGACCGGTATGTGTCGGGAGAGCTGGACGCAAAATATCCCCAGTACCAGTTCGCTAAGCATAAGGGATACGGTACGAAGCTGCACTATGAACTGCTGGACCAGTACGGCCCCTGCCCGGAGCACCGGCGCAGCTTTTTGAAAAAGTGGGAGGCCAAACGCCATGGGTAAGACCCAGAGCGCCGGAAACCGGGGCGAGGCGGCGGTGGCCCGCTATCTGCGGCAGAAGGGCTACACGCTGCTGGAAAGTCAGTGGCGCTGCCGGTTTGGAGAATTGGATTTAGTGGCAAAGGACAAGCGAGGGCTCCTCTGCATCGTGGAGGTCAAGCTTCGGGGGAGCGGCTCCATCGCCCTGCCCCGTGAGTTTGTGGACGGCCGCAAGCAGCAGCGGCTCCGCAGTGCCGCAGAGCTGTATCTGGCGGCGAACGAGCTGGACGTACCGGTCCGGTTCGACGTGGCGGAGGTTTATGACGAGGGCGGCAGCCTCCGCATTTCCTATATTGAAAACGCTTTTATTTAGCCTCATAAAGGAGGAGCCCGATATGAAGTATTACAGCACGCGGGATAAGAACGTGTCCCTTTCCGCGGCGGAAGCCGTGAAAATGGGCCTGAGCCGGGACGGCGGTCTGCTGACCCCAACGCGGATCCCTCAGATCGACCGGGCCTTTTTGGAGCGGCTGATACCCATGGAGTACGCCCAGCGGGCGGCGAAGGTCATGGCACTGTACCTGACGGATTATTCCGAGGAGGAGCTGCTGACCTTTGGCCGGAACGCCTACGGCCCGGCGCAGTTTGACGATCCCATTGCCGCGCCGGTGCGGAAGGTGGAGGACGGCCTATATTGTCTGGAGCTGTGGCACGGTCCCACCTCCGCGTTCAAGGACATGGCGCTGCAAATGCTGCCTCAGCTTTTGTCCGCCGCACTGCGGAAAACTGGCGAAAAGCGGACGGCCTGTATTTTAGCGGCCACCTCCGGCGATACCGGCAAGGCGGCCATGGCCGGCTTTGCGGATGTGCCCCAGACGTGTATTCAGGTCTACTACCCCAAGGACGGCGTCTCTCCCGTGCAGGAGCGGCAGATGGTGACCCAGGAGGGGGAGAACGTGGACGTCCGGGCGGTCATCGGCAACTTTGATGACGCCCAAGCCGGCGTTAAGCGTATCTTCTCCGATGAGACTGTCCGAGCGGAGCTGGACAAGCGGGGTTATTTCCTGTCCTCTGCCAACTCCATCAACTGGGGCCGTATTCTGCCCCAAGTGGTCTACTACATCTCCGCCTACTGCGATCTGGTGCGGGACGGCGCTCTCGCCATGGGGGACAAGGTGAACTTCTGCGTCCCCACAGGCAACTTCGGCGACATTCTGGCAGCGTACTACACAAAGCGCATGGGCCTGCCGGTTAACAGGCTGATTTGTGCCTCCAACAGCAACAACGTGCTGACGGACTTCCTCCGCACCGGCATCTATGACCGGAACCGGCCCTTCCACACCACCATCAGTCCTTCGATGGACATTCTGATCTCCAGCAATCTGGAACGGCTGCTGTTCGACCTCTCCGGGGAGAACGACGCCGAAATCCGGATGTATATGGATGCACTGGGCAGCGCAGGCCGGTATCAGGTGTCCGACAACATCAAAGCAAAGCTGGACGATGCCTTCTGGGGCGGCTGCTGTTCGGAGGAGGAAACGGAGAAAACCATCCGCCGGTATTGGCAGGATCACGACTACCTCATCGACCCCCATACCGCTGTGGCGGCGGAGGTGCTGGCGCAGTACCGCGTCGCTTCCGGGGACGAGACTCCCGCCGTGGTGGTCTCCACCGCCAGTCCCTACAAGTTCTGCGGGAGCGTGCTCACCGCCATCGGGGAGACGCCCTGCGGCGACGGACTGGAGCTGCTGGATCAGCTTCACGCGGTCAGCGGCGTCCCGGTGCCCTGCCGTCTGGCGGAGCTGAAAGGAAAGTCCCGCCGCTTTGACAAAACGGTGGAGAAGCAGGCCATGGAGCAGGCGGTGCTGGACTTCCTGAAATAAGTCATCTGAAAAACAACATCGGAAAGGAGGTGCCACCGAATGGCGCTTTACGCCATAGGCGATCTGCATTTATCCCTAAACAGCAACAAGTCCATGGAGGTGTTCGGCCCCGCGTGGGAGAACTATACAGAGCGGATCCGGGCGTCCCTGAGCCAACTGACGGCGGAGGATGTGCTGGTGCTGGTGGGAGACACCTCCTGGGGAATGAGTCTTGAGGAATCCGTGGAGGATTTCCAGTTTCTGGAGCAGTTTCCCTGCAAAAAATATCTCATCAAGGGCAACCACGATTACTGGTGGGCCACCGCCGCCAAGTTCCGCACCTTTTGTGAGGCCAATGGCTTCACCACCCTGGAACTGCTGCACAACAACTGCTTTTTCTACGGCGATCACGCCGTATGCGGCACCCGGGGCTGGTTTTTGGAGGAAGAACAGAAGCCCCACAACGCTAAGGTGCTGAACCGGGAGCTGCTGCGGCTGGAGACTTCGCTGAAGACGGCGGGGGGGAAGCCCATCTTCTGCTTCCTTCACTATCCGCCGCTGTATCAGGGATATCAGTGCCCGGAGATCCTGTCCATGCTGGAAACGTACAAGGTGGAGCTGTGCTGCTACGGCCATCTTCACGGGCCGGTGATCCGCCGGAGGCAGGAGGGAAAATACGGAAATACGGAATTTTCTCTGATCTCCGGCGACTATCTGGGGTTTGTGCCGAAAAAAATTTGCGAAAAGTAGAAAAAAGACTAGAAATCTTGAAATATTTCTGGTAAAATACAAATTTGCATGGGCTGCTGCCTATGAGGATGGGTTTTACCGCCCATGATGAACGGAGGAGTAAACAATTATGACTGTCAAGAGCTGTGAAAAAGTTGAAAAGAGCCAGGTGGCGCTGACCATCGAGGTCAACGCCGCTGAGTTTGAGGCTGCCGTCGAAAAGGCATATCAGAAGATGCGCCGGAAGATCAGTGTTCCTGGCTTCCGTCCCGGAAAGGCCCCCCGCAAGATGATCGAGCGGATGTATGGCGCAGAGGTGTTTTTCGAGGAAGCCATCAATATCGCATTCCCCGAGGCCTATGAGGCCGCTGCTGAGCAGGAGAAGCTACAGATCGTTGGCTATCCCACCGTCGAGATGGTGGGCGAAGTCACCAAGGACGGCTTCACCTTCAAGGCTACCACTCCTGTGTATCCCGAGGTCACTCTGGGCGAGTACAAGGGTCTGAAGGCTGAGAAGCCCGAGGTCAAGGTTCTGGCCGCTGACGTGGACGAGCGCCTCAAGGCCCTGGCTGACCGCAACACCCGTCTGGTGAGCGTGGACCGCGCGGCCAAGAGCGGCGATACCGCCGTCATCGATTTCGAAGGCTTCCTGGATGGCAAGCCTTTCGATGGCGGCAAGGGCGAGAACCACAATCTGGAGCTGGGCTCCGGCAGCTTTGTGCCCGGCTTTGAGGATCAGGTCATCGGCATGAAGGCCGGCGAGGAGAAGGACATCGACATCACCTTCCCCGAGAACTATCACGCTGACCTGGCCGGCAAGGCTGTGGTCTTCAAGGTGAAGGTCCACGAGGTCAAGGAGAAGGAAGTCCCCGCTATGGACGATGAGTTCGCCAAGGACGTCTCCGAGTTCGACACTCTGAAGGACCTGAAGGCCGACCTGAAGAAGAAGATCACCGAGGAGCGTCAGAAGGACGCTGACCGCGTGTTCGAGGAGAACCTGATGAACCAGGTGGCCGAGAACATCACCGCCGACATCCCCGATGTGATGGTGGAGAACCAGGCCCATCAGTATCTGGACAACTTCAAGGCCCAGATCAGCCGTCAGTTCCCCTATGAGGAATACAAGAAGATGACCGGCATGGATGACGCCAAGCTGCTGGAGGAGGCCAAGGAGCCCGCTCTGCGTCAGGTGAAGATGGATCTGGCTACCGCCGCCATCATCAAGGCTGAGAACATTGAGGCCAGCGATGAGGACGTGGAAGCCGAGTTCGCAAAGATGGCTGAGCAGTTCGGCATGGATGTGGAGATGGTCAAGAAGTATCTCTCCAAGGAGCAGGTCCACGATCAGATCCTGACCCAGAAGGCTGTGGCCGTGGTGGTGGACAGCGCTACCGCCGAGAAGCCTGCCAAGAAGACCGCTAAGAAGGCTGAGGCTGCCGAGGGCGAGGAGAAGAAGCCTGCCAAGAAGACCACCAAGAAGGCTGAGACCGCCGAGGGCGAGGAGAAGCCCAAGAAGGCTCCCGCTAAGAAGGCTGCCAAGAAGGAAGAAAAGGAAGCCGAATAAAGGCGAAACTTTTTCGCGGCGATCACGGTACATTTTACAGATTCGACACATTCTCTCATGGTACCCGTGGTATCATGAGAGAATGGTTTATCAGGCACGATTTGCGCTGTAAATGTGCCGCGTTACAAAAGGAGGTCAACTTATGAGCTTAGTCCCTTATGTTGTAGAGCAGACCAACCGCGGCGAGCGGTCCTACGACATTTTCTCCCGTCTGCTGAATGACCGGATTATTTTCCTGGGCGAGGAGGTCAACGCCACCACCGCCAGTCTGGTAGTGGCCCAGATGCTGTATCTGGAGGCCCAGGACCCGGATAAGGACATTCAGCTTTATATCAACAGCCCCGGCGGCTCCGTGACGGACGGCATGGCCATCTACGATACCATGCAGTACGTCAAGTGCGACGTGTCTACCATCTGCGTGGGCATGGCTGCGTCCATGGGAGCTTTCCTGCTGTCCTCCGGCGCCAAGGGTAAGCGGATCGCGCTGCCCAACGCCGAAATTATGATCCACCAGCCCTCCGCGGGCACGCAGGGCAAGGTCACGGACATGGAGATCGACGTGGAGCACTTCCTGCGGATCAAGAAGAACCTGAATGAGATCCTGGCGTCCAACACCGGTAAGACCGCCGAAGAGGTCAAGGCGGCCTCCGAGCGGGACCACTGGATGACGGCTGACGAGGCCAAGGACTTCGGTCTGGTGGATAAGATCATCACTGCTAAGAAGTAAAAGAGGTAATACCATGAGTGACGAAGGCAAAAAGGCCCTGCGCTGTTCCTTCTGCGGAAAGCGGGAACAGCAGGTCCATCGTATGATCCAGGGCCCCGGCGTCCGCATCTGCGACGAGTGCGTGCAGCTTTGCATGAGCATTCTGAACGAGGGGTTCGACGGCCCGGAGACCACTCCCTTGGAGGACGTCCCCGATCAGCTGCCCACCCCCAAGGAGATCCGGGCGGTGCTGGATGAATATGTCATCGGACAGGAAGCCGCCAAGGTGGCGCTGTCCGTGGCGGTCTACAATCACTATAAGCGGATCTATTTCGGCGGCGGCGACGATGTGGAGCTTCAAAAGAGCAACATTCTGATGCTGGGCCCCACCGGCTCCGGCAAAACGCTGTTCGCCCAGACTTTGGCCCGTATTCTGAAGGTGCCCTTCGCCATTGCCGACGCCACGACCCTGACGGAGGCCGGCTACGTGGGCGATGATGTGGAGAACATCCTGCTGCGGCTTTTGCAGGCGGCGGATTTTGACGTGGAGCGGGCCGAGCGGGGCATCATCTATGTGGATGAGATCGACAAGATCGCCCGCAAGAGCGAGAACACCTCCATCACCCGGGACGTTTCCGGCGAAGGCGTGCAGCAGGCGCTGCTGAAGATCGTGGAGGGAACTGTGGCCAACGTGCCGCCTCAGGGCGGTCGGAAGCACCCCCATCAGGAGTTCATCCAGCTCAATACCAAGAACATTCTGTTCATCTGCGGCGGCGCCTTTGACGGTCTGGAAAAGATCATCGAAAAGCGGCTGGACGAGAAGGCCATCGGCTTTGGTGCCAATGTCCAGAGCAAGAAGGAAAAGAACGTCAGCCAGCTTTTGGCTCAGGTGCAGCCCCACGATATTCTGAAATTCGGCATCATCCCGGAGCTGGTGGGCCGCCTGCCGGTGATCGCACCGCTGAACGCCCTGCAGCGGGAGGATCTGGTGCGAATTTTGCAGGAGCCGAAGAACGCACTGGTGAAGCAGTACAAGAAGCTGCTGGAATATGATGATGTGGATCTGGAATTCACGGAGGATGCCCTGAACGCCATCGCTGATAAGGCCATTGAGCGGAACATCGGCGCCCGTGGCCTCCGGGCGGTCATGGAGGGTCTGCTGACCAAGGTCATGTACGAGATCCCCTCCGACGAGACCGTTGTGAAAGCGGTGGTCACGAAGGAATGTGTGGAAGGCACGGCGGAGCCGGAGCTGACCCACGATCCCAACAAGATCAACTATTCCGTGAAGCTGAACCCCGGCAGAAGTGAGAGCCGGAGCGAGTCCGGTACGCCGAAATCGGCGTCCTGACGGCCCTTTTGGGTATAACAGGGGGGAGGGGCAGCGCCTCTCCCCCTCTTTGAACTCTCCAGAGAGGAGCAATTTATGGAAGCGAACACCTTGAATCTTCCCGTTCTGGCCCTTCGGGGCCTGACGGTTTTCCCTCATACGAACCTGACATTTGACGTGGAGCGCCGTATTTCCATCAAGGCCCTGGAAGTGGCCATGGAATCCGGTCAGGAGATCTTTCTGGTGACCCAGAGGGAACTGAACACGGACCGTCCGGGGGAGAAGGACCTTTACACCATGGGCACCATTTCCCGGGTGACCCAGATCCTGCGGCTGGGGAAAAACTCCCTGCGGGTGATGGTGGAGGGCGGACGCCGGGCACGGCTGCGCCGCCTGTGGCAGACAGAGCCTTATTTGCAGGGCCACGTGGAGGTGGTGGAGGAATCCGCTGCCGTGAGCCACGGCCCGAAAACCGAGGCCCTGCTGCGGCAGACCTGGGGCCTGTTCCAGGATTATGCCCATCTGGCAGGCAATGTGGCCGAGGAGGTCACCGCCGCGGTGCTGGACTGCCAGGAGCCGGGGTATCTGGCGGATTTTATCGCCCAGAATACGGCTCTGCGGTATGACGATAAGCAGGCAATTCTGGAAGAACTGTCTCCGCTGGTGCGGTTGCGGAAGCTGAACGGCTTCTTAGCCCGGGAGCGGGATGTGCTGGGCTATGAGCGCCAGATGGAAGGCAAGGTCCGGGACGAGCTGGCTCAGCAGCAGAAGGAACAGATCCTGCGGACCCAGATCCGGGTCCTGCAAAACGAGCTGGGCGAGGACGAGGACAACGAGATCGAAGAATACCGTCAAAAGCTGGCGGAACTGAAATTAGAGGACGAGACCCGGGAGCATCTGGAAAAGGAGATCAACAAGCTGGCAAAGCAGCCCTATGTCAGCGCGGAGGCTTCGGTGATCCGGAACTATCTGGACGTGTGTCTGGAACTGCCCTGGGGTACATATACGAAGGAACGTCTGAATGTGGACGCGGCCCGGAAGGTGCTGGACCGGGATCACTTCGGTCTGGAAAAGGTGAAGGAGCGGATTTTGGAGACCATCGCCGTCCGGCAGATGAATCCGGAGGGGAAGGGGCAGATCATCTGTCTGGCAGGCCCCCCGGGCGTGGGTAAGACCTCCATCGCACTGTCTGTTGCCAAGGCACTGAACCGGAAGCTCAGCCGCATTTCTCTGGGCGGTGTCCGGGACGAGGCCGACATCCGCGGTCACCGGAAAACGTATATCGGCGCCATGCCGGGCCGCATCGTGGAGGCCATCAGCCGCAGCGGCGCTATGAACCCGCTGCTGGTGCTGGACGAGATCGATAAGCTCAGCGGCGATTACCGGGGCGATCCCGCCTCCGCGCTGCTGGAAGCGCTGGACAGCGAGCAGAACCACGCCTTCCGGGATCACTTCTTAGAAATTCCGCTGGACCTCTCTCAGGTGATGTTCATTACCACGGCCAACTCGTTGGATACGATTCCCCGGCCCCTGCTGGATCGGATGGAAGTCATTCAGCTTTCCAGCTATACCGATGAGGAAAAGCTGCAAATTGCCAAGAATCACCTGCTGCCCAAGCAGATGAAGGAACACGGCCTGAAGAAGGGCAGCCTGCGGATCGACGAGGAGACCCTGCGGGCCATCATTCGCGACTACACCCGGGAATCCGGCGTCCGCCAGCTGGAGCGGCGGCTGGCTGCCGTCTGCCGAAAGACGGATATGCAGCTGCTGTCAAAAACTGTAAAGCGTGTTACCGTTACAGAAAAGGACCTGCCGAAGCTGCTGGATATGCAGCCCTACCCGCCTACGGTCCATGTGGAGCAGGAGGAGATCGGTGTGGTGAACGGCCTTGCGTGGACGGAGGCCGGCGGCGAGATTTTAGAGGTCGAGGTCAATGTCATGGAAGGCTCCGGCAAGCTGGAGCTGACCGGTAATCTGGGCGACGTGATGAAGGAATCCGCCCAGGCTGCTCTGTCCTGCCTGCGGAGCCGGGCGGAAGCGCTGGGGATCGACCCGGACTTTTATAAGACCAAGGACATCCACGTCCATTTCCCGGAGGGAGCGGTGCCCAAGGACGGCCCCTCCGCCGGTATTGCCATGGCTACAGCGCTGCTGTCGGCTCTGACCAACCGCAAGATCAAGGCGGGAATCGCCATGACCGGCGAGGTCACGCTGCGAGGCCGGGTGCTGCCCATCGGCGGCCTGAAGGAAAAGACCATGGCCGCCAAGCGGTACGGCATCCATACGGTACTGATCCCCAAGGACAACGCCAGAGATCTGGAAGAGATCGACCAGACCGTCCGGGCGGCGCTGCGGTTCATACCGGTGGAGACGGTGGATCAGGTGTTTGCCGAGGTGTTCTGCCCCTCCAGAGTGGAGACAAAAGCCGACGCGATCCCCGCATTTTTGCCGGTGGAAAACAGTAAAGAAGCAGCCTTACGGCAGTAAAGGGAGGGACGTATGCCTCTGAATTTCAACAAAGCGGAGTTTGTGCGCTCCGCCGGAGAGCCCAAGGACTTCCTGCGGGACGGTTTGCCCCAGTTTGCCTTCGCGGGCCGCTCCAACGTGGGAAAATCCTCGGTGATCAACCGTTTGGTAGGCCGAAAGAATCTGGCCTATGTGGGCGCCTCGCCGGGAAAGACCACCCACATCAACTATTTCCTCATCGACCAGAAGGCGTATCTGGTGGACCTGCCGGGATACGGCTATGCCAAGGTGTCCCGCTCGGAAAAGGAGCGCTGGGCCCGGCTGATGGAGACCTATTTCCAGCGGGAGGCGGACGCCATCACCACCGGTGTTCTGATCGTGGACATCCGGCATAAGCCTACGGCCAACGATCTGGTCATGCACGACTGGTTCCGCCAGACCGGTTGCCCAGAGATCGTGGTGGCCAACAAGCTGGATAAGCTGAAAAAGAGTCAGGTGGAACCGGCGCTGGAGCTGATCCGGGAGACGCTGGAACTGACGGAGCGGGATATTCTGATCCCCTTTTCTGCGGAAAAGGGCAGCGGAAAGGACGAATTGCTCCGCCTGCTGGTAGATGCCTGCTGCGGATAAAACAAAAAGCATGGACGGGGCCCATTAACGGGAACCGTCCATGCTTTTTTTGCTGAGATCGCCGGCAAATTGATGAGCAAGTGTATTTTAGCTCATTATATGATCAAGGAAGCGTTCCGGGAGAACCGGAACGCTTCCTTTTTGAGAGAGGGATAATAGGGAAGGATAATAGGGAATGTAGGAGGAATGGAGGGTTAGCCCTCGGCCAGCTTCTTGTACTTGGCGTAGCGGGCCTTTACGTCTTCAACTTCCTTGGCATACAGGGCGTCGGCCTTGTCGGGGAAGTTGTTTTTCAGGGAGGCGAAGCGGTTCTCGCCCATGAGGAAGTCCATCACCTTAGAGGTATCCGGCTCCTTGGAGTCCAGCTGGAAGGGGTTCTTGCCCTCGGCGATCCGGCGGGGATCATAGCGGTACAGATGCCAGTAGCCGCACTCCACAGCCTTCTTCATCTCGTCCTGAGAGGTGCCCATACCGGCCTTGATGTGCTGCTCCAGGCAGGGGCAGTAGCAGATCACGATGGAGGGGCCGTCATAGGACTCAGCCTCACGCAGGGCCTTCAGAGTCTGGGCCTGGTCAGCGCCCATGGCCACCTGGGCGACGTACACATAGCCATACTGCATCAGCATGGCACCCAGATCCTTCTTGGCTACCCGCTTGCCGCCGGCGGCAAACTTGGCGGTAGCGGAGGTGGGGGTGGACTTGGAGGACTGACCGCCGGTGTTGGAATACACCTCGGTATCCAGCACCATCAGGTTCACGTCACGGTTCTGGGCCATCACATGATCGATGCCGCCGTAGCCGATATCGTAAGCCCAGCCGTCACCGCCCACAGCCCACACGGACTTCTTGGCCAGATATTCCTTGTTCTCCAGGATGTACTTCACGTCCTCGGTCTGCTCTGCCTGTTCCAAAGCGGTGATCAGAGCGTCCGTGACGGCACGGGAGGTCTCCGTCTTCTTCCAGCCGTTCTCATAGGCCTCCACAGCCTCCGCGGCGATACCGACGGCCTTGATGGCCTCCAGACGGATCAGCAGCTCCTTGCGGATGGAATCCTGTGCGTGGAAGAAGCCGTAGGCAAACTCGGCGTTGTCCTCAAACAGAGAGTGCTCCCAAGCGGGGCCGTGACCCTGGCAGTCCTTGCAGTAGGGCAGGATGGGGGCGCCGCCGGAGATGGCGGAGGAGCAGCCGGCAGCGTTGCCGATGTACATCCGATCGCCGAACAGCTGGCTCAGCAGCTTGATATAGGTAGTCTCGGCGCAGCCAGCGCAGGCGGCGGAGAATTGGAAGTAGGGCTTTGCGAACTGGACGTTCTTCACGCTCTTGTCATTGATAACGTCCTTCTTCAGGTAGCTTTCGTTCATAGCCACCTCGTCAAAGAGGGTCTGCTCGGGCTTCATGTCCTCGAAGGAGGTCATGGTGAGAGCACCCTCGGCGGGGCAGGCGGTCAGGCACACGCCGCAGCCCAGGCAGTCATAGGGAGAGACCTGCATCCGGAAGGAATAGGGGGAATCCTTGCCCAGACCCTTGGCGGGGACAGTCTCGAACCCGGCGGGAACGGACTTCTTCTCCTCCTCGGTCAGCAGCACGGGGCGGATAGCGGCATGGGGGCAGCACATGGAGCAGCGGTTGCACTGGATGCACTTGCTGCCGTCCCACTTGGGGACCTTGGTGGCGACACCGCGCTTGGAGAACACGGAGGTTCCGTTTTCCCAAGTGCCGTCCAGAACGCCGTACTTCTGGAACACGGAAACGGGGAGCTGATCGCCCTTCTGACGGTCCATGGGCATGACGATGTCCCGGACGAAGGGAGTGAGGCCCTTGGGCTCCACAACGGGAGCGTCCTGCGCATCGGCCCAGGAGGCGGGGATCTCCACCTTCACAGCGGCGCTGACGCCCAGATCCACGGCCTGATCGTTCAGGTCCACGATCTTCTGACCGGCCTTCTTGAAGTAGGAGTTGTAGTTGTTCTTCTTCATATCCTCAATGGCCAGATCCATGGGGATGACCTTGGTCAGGGCGAAGAAGGCACCCTGAAGGATGTTATTGGTACGCTTGCCCAGACCGATCTCCTGTGCCAGCTTGGCAGCGTCGATGATGTAGAAGTTGGCGTGCTTCCGGGCCAGATCGCGCTTCATCTTGGCAGGCAGGTGCGCGTCCAGCTCCTCCATCGTCCATGGGCAGTTCAGCAGGAAGGTGCCGCCCTCCTTCAGATCCTCGGTGGTGTCGTACTTCTTGACATAGGTGGGGGCATGGACCGCCACAAAGTCAGCGGAGGACACCAGATAGGTGCTGCGGATGGGCTCGTCGCCGAAGCGCAGGTGGCTCTGGGTCAGGCCGCCGGACTTCATGGTATCATAGGAGAAGTAAGCCTGAGCGTACTTGCCGCCCACGAAGCCGATGGTGGAGATGGCGTTCTTGTTGGCACCCACGGTGCCGTCGCCGCCCAGACCCCACAGCTTGCAGCTGATCTGACCGGGATGGGCCAGCTCGATCTCCTTGTAGTCCAGAGAGGTATAGGTCACATCATCATTGATGCCGATGGTGAAGTTGTTCTTGGGAGTCTCCTGCTTCAGGTTGTCATACACGGCAATGATCTGACCGGGGGTGGTGTCCTTGGAGGAGAGGCCGTACCGGCCGCCCACCACGCGGATATCGCCGCGGCCAGCCTGATTCAGAGCGGTGACAACATCCAGATACACAGGCTCGCCCACGGAGCCGGTCTCCTTGTTGCGGTCCAGCACGGCGATCCGCTTGCAGGTGGCGGGGATGGCGGCGGCAAAGTGCTTCACGGAGAAGGGACGGAACAGATGAATCTGCACCATGCCCACCTTGCGGCCCTGGGCGTTCAGGTAGTCCACAGTCTCCTTCACGGTCTCGCTGGCGGAGCACATCACCACGATGACTTCCTCCGCGTCGGGCGCGCCGTAGTAGTTGAAGAGCTTGTAGTCACGGCCGGTGAGCTTGTTGATCTCGTCCATGTAGTGCTGGACGGTGTCGGGCAGGGCATTGGCCTTGACATTGGCGCCTTCCTTGCACTGGAAGTAGACGTCGGGGTTCACGTTGTTGCCCCGGTTGGTGGGATGCTCAGGGTTCAGGGACTGATGGCGGAAGGCCTGCAGGGCCTCCTGATCCACCAGACCACGGAGATCCTCATAGTCCAGAGCCTCGATCCGCTGCATCTCGTGGGAGGTACGGAAGCCGTCAAAGCAGTGCATGAAGGCATACCGGCCGCTGATGGCGGACAGATGAGCCACGGCGGCCAGATCCATTGCCTCCTGAGGGCAGGAGGACATCAGCATGGCGTAGCCGGTCATACGGCAGGTCATGAAGTCTGTATGGTCACCGAAGATAGAGTGATGGTTGGAGGTCACCACGCGGGACGCAATGTGCATGACGCTGGGCAGGAACTGGCCGCCCATGGCGTACATGGCGGGGATCATCAGCATCAGGCCCTGAGAGGAGGTGAAGGTGGTGGTCAGGGCGCCTGCCTGCAAGGAACCGTGGCAGGTGCCGGCAGCGCCGGCCTCAGACTGCATCTGGATCACGTCCACCGTGGAGCCGAACAGGTTCTTCTTGCCCTTGGCGGACCACTCGTCCACCTTTTCCGCCATGGGGGAGGACGGGGTGATGGGGTAGATGGCCGCCACCTCGGTAAAGGCGTACGCACTGTACGCGGCTGCCGTGTTGCCGTCCATGACTACGTAATTTTTCTTCATACGTAAGATCCTTCCTATCTTTCTTATCTGAATATGCTGTTTTTACATATATAGGCACCATCCGCAGATGGTAACACATGAAGGTCAGAAAACCAGTCTGCAATTCTGAATACGGCAGCTCTCTTCGATCAACTGCCGTTTTTTCAGAAGCAGCTGGGTGATCTGCTGCTTTTTTTCATCGGTGTACCGGAACTTGGGGGTGGTTACACTGATAGCCGCCTTGATCTGACCGTTTTCAGCCAGCGGGACCGCCACGCAGCAGATCTCAGCGGTGGATTCCTCGCTTTCATAGGCGATCCCGGCGCTGCGGATGTCCTGAAGCGCCGCGATGAGGGTATCAAGATCCATAATGGAGTTTGGCGTGTAGGGGAAGAAGCGGTATCCCGCGTAAAGCTGCCGGACCTCATCGTCCGTCAGGCCGGAGAGAAGCGCTTTGCCCAGGCCGGTGACATGAGCAGGGAGGTGGTGGCCCACATCGCTGATGATGGAGATGATGGCGTGGCCTTCCTCTTTTAAGAGGTAGTGCACGTCCTGCCCTACCAGCACACCCATCTGGCAGACTTCGTCTACTTGGGAGACGATGCTGCGCATTTCACTGCGGATAATGGACAGAGCGTTCTGGCCGCTGGCGTAGGACAGCCCCAATTCAAAGGTATGGGGACCGATCTTGTAGAGACTGCCGTCCGTCACAACGTAATTGGTGGCGGCCAGTGTTTTCAGAATGGGGGAAATGGTGCCCTTTGGCAGGTCCAGCAGATTGGCGATCTCCGACAGGCTCAGGCCGCCGGAATTGGCATCGATCAACTCCAGAATCCGGAGGACCCGCAGGGTTGGATTGTGATATTCCATAAAGGTGGACTCCAATCTTTCAGAGCTGTGTTCCGCAAGGCAGTAGAGGGAGGCTGAAAAGTTTTTTGATGTTCGGATATATGAACACACAACGAATATCCGAAACTATACTGGTAAAATAGCACAGATACCCGCCTTTGTCAAGGGGTTAACTATGGAATTTGAGATCAAAAATGCTGAATTTCGGTAAAAAACCGCGCAAGAGGTAAGAATTCGTTCTGACAGCGGAAACGGGGTGGATGAGCCGCAGGCGGTGACCGTTTCAGTGAAGGCAGAGGCCCTTCTGTATGCGGCTTTTGCGGTTCTGGTGGCGCTTATATATTTAGTGGTGCAGCGCAGACCAGCAATCAGGTAATTTGGAGTTTTTCAAGACGCATAACAAAAAGCCGATGCAGCCCCGAAAGGGACCGCATCGGCTTTGAGGATCGATATGTGCGGATCAGTTTACTTGTGCAGCAGGGGAGAGAGGGGCTTGTAGATTAGGAAGCAGAGGACCACGTCCAGCATTCCCTTGAAGAAGGTGAAGGGCATATTGAAGATGGTCAGGCACTTGATGAGGCTGTCGGAGGAGGGGAGAATAGCCTGATACATACCGATGATGGCGTCCAGAGGCAGACCGTAGCACACCACATAGGCGGGATACACCAGGAGGTAGTTGAAGGGTACAGACAGGACTGCCATCAGCGCGGCGCCGACAACAGCGCCGATCAGAGCGCCCTTGCGGGACTTATTCCGGGAATAGATGTAACCGGCGGAGAAGGAGAACACGCTGCCCATCACGAAGTTGAACAGCTCACCTACATAGGCGGAGGAGGTGCCGTGGAGCACGGAGAACAGCAGGTTCTTCAGGAAGGTGACCACGATGCCGTAGACAGGGCCGAGAGAGAAGGCGGCCAACAGCTCCGGCAGATCGGACACGTCCAGCTTTACGAAGGAGGGGATCAGAGCCGGGATGGGGAATTCAATGAACATCAGCAGGAAAGCCACGCCGGAGAGCATTGCGGAAATAGTCAGCTTGTGGGTGCGGCTCCGATTGGCCGCACGGGTGGAGGGGATCGCGTTGGCATTGGGTTCAGACATAAAAAATACACTCCTTTTTTCGTTTGAAAACACCCTGGATGCTTTGACTTCTCCAAGGTGAACAAACGAAAAAGGAGCGCACATAAAGCGCACGGCTTTCCCGTACTCATCTTCTTCCATCCAGACTGTAACTGTTGGTCCCGGAGTTTCACCGAGTCAGCGGATACCGAAGTATCCGGTCGCGGACTTTACCGCCAGTGGGGAATCACACCCCGCCCTGAAGACAAAGATTCAGTTGTTTTCTTCGGGTGATAGTATACGACAGAAGAAACAAAAATGCAAGCCCTAATTTTTGACTTTACAAAAAAGAACAGATGTTCTATAATGGAAGCGATACACTTGAGGAGGTGAGGAGATGTCTGCCAGACAGGAATCCTGCTGCTTTACCGGGCACAGACCCGCAAAGCTGCCGTGGGGCTACAACGAGAGAGACCCTCGCTGTGTCAAACTGAAGGAGCGGATCGCCGATGCGGTGCTGCTGGCCTATCAGGAGGGGTACCGGCATTTTCTCTGCGGCATGGCCCAGGGCTGCGACCTCTATTTCTGTGAGGCGGTGCTGGCTCTGCGGGAGCGTTATCCGGAGGTCACTGTGGAGGCCGCCATTCCCTGTCCCACGCAGGCGGACGCCTGGCCGGAGGCGGAGCGGGATCGCTACCGGGAATTGGTTGCCCGGTGCGATATGGAGACCATGGTCTCCGACACCTATTCTTCCACCTGTATGCAGCGGCGGGACCGCTACATGGTGGATCACGCCATGCTGCTCATCGCCGCCTTTGACGGCACCGCCGGCGGGACCCGCTACACGGTTGGATACGCCCTGCGGCGTGGGATTGAGATCTTTGATGTGTCGATTCCTACGGAATAGCTGTAAAACGAAATTGCTTTACTGCATAGATGCCAGAAGGGGGAACAGCTCCGAAAGAGCGCGGATGGTATAGCCGGGACGAATGTCCGCACGAGGCTCCTTGCCGTGGGGGTTGAACCAGACGGTGCGCAGCCCGGCATTCAATCCGCCCCGGATGTCGGAGGTCAGACTGTCGCCCACCATGACGGTTTCCTCTAACCGGAAGCCGGGAATGGCGGCGAAGCAGGCATCGAAGAACGCCTTAGAGGGCTTGTCGGCCCCCATTTCCTCCGAAATGAAAATGCCTTTGAAATAGGGGCGCAGTCCGGCGTCATCCAATCGGGGGGTTTGGACGGCGGCAGCCCCGTTGGAGGCGAGGTACAGATCATACCGGGAGGTGAGATCCTTCAAAAGCTGCTCCGCACCGGGCATGAAGTCATGCTGGCGGGAGAGCAGTACCTCATACCGCTCGCTGATGGCCTTGCCGCTGTGGTCAACCCCCAGTTCCCGGAATAACTGCTCAAAGCGCTGCACCAGAACCTCGTCCCGGGTGAGACGGCCTTCCTCCAGCAGCTCCCAGTGGGCGGTATTGATGATGTGGTAGCGGTCCAGAATGGCCACCGTCGGCTCGATGCCCGCCTCCCGCAGCGTTTGGGAAAGGGCCTTGGCCTCCCCAGCGGTAAAATTCAAAATGGTGTCATCCAGATCTAGAAAGATATTCTTCAGCATGGCGGTTTCCTCTCAAACAGATGAATTTCTGAGGCCAGTTTACCGGATTTCAACGGTTTTCGCAAGATTTTTTTCAAATGTTGCATTTGGTTGCGGCCCTGAGACCCTGCCGTGGTGGACTTGCCCGGCGCTTTTTGGTAAAATTGGGGCAAAAGCAAGGGAGGAATTGCCTATGAATTTTTCGGAAAAGCTGATTCGCCTGCGGAAGCGGGAGGGCATCAGCCAGGAGGAGCTGGCGTCATATTTGGAGGTTTCCCGGCAGGCGGTGTCCCGCTGGGAGCAGGGAGTTTCCCATAGTTAAAGATACCACACCCAATATCACAAACTCACGCTTAAACAATATTCCTTAGTCAACCACATACAATAGCAAATACAAAAAAGCTGGAAGCAGACTTAATTTTGCTTCCAGCTTTTCTATATTATTTAGTTTTGATGAAGCCGTTCTATAATACTTGTTTTTGCGATCTTTCGATATATGATTGCCGGAATAATAACCGTTAGCGCAATCAAAAATGGATAGATAACAAACATAGGGAAAATAACAAATTTATAAGTGAAAAACCAAATGCTATTTGAAATTGCTCTTACAATGATAACCGATACCAGAGAACCAAATACGATTGACGCAACAACTGTTCCCGCAGCATAGTATAAGCCCTCAAATGACAGCATTTTCTTTAGCTGTTTTCCTGTCATACCAATACTTTGAAGCATGGCAAGTTCTTTTCTTCGTGTAATAATGCTGGTAAGAACAGAGTTTACAAAATTTGTAATTCCTATTAAGCCAATGATAATGCTTAACGCTCCCCCTATGGTAATAATCAGAGAGGTTAAATCATTAAAGGAATTGATATACGTTTGTTTAGAGTCGTAATTCATACTCGGCTCAATGTCCTCAACATAGCTGCTCAAAAATTCCTCCATATCAGCTTCCATACCGTCAACTACATTGAATGGGAAGCTAACCAAATGAGGTTGCTCGCAAAGAGGTAAGAAAACATCCGTCGGCATATAGAACTTTGCAAATCCGGTACTTCTTATCGTATCGGTGTTTTCATTGATTAGCACCTTTGCCATAACCTTGCAGTCAAAGTTATTATCTATACTACTGGAAAGTCCGTTCATTTGTACATGATTGAAGTGAAGTGTATCGCCAACATGAATATTAGGGTCATCAATAATGTTTCCATTGTCATCAGCGGTCAGGGCATACAGTACATAGTTCCCGGATTTTAATGCTTCCCAATCAATCGTTCCCTCTATAACATCCATTGAGTTCAGTAAAAAATCATCTGCTCCATATAATTGAACCAAAGGATTTCCCTCAGCGTCTTTGTTATAATTTGAGGTAACTCCATTCTCGACAGAAAATGCTTCTTCCAAAATCTTTGTAGTATATAACTCGCCACCCTCATCAAATGCCGGATTTTGCTTAACTGCTTCAATAAAAGAAGTGGAAAGGTCATTTTTGCTGTCGCTATTTCCAAACTTAAAATTGAAGTAATCCGCAGTAGAGATGATGAAATCCTTGTTTACAAATTTCTCTACATATTTTTCCACATCAAAGCCGCTTGCAAGTGTGAATACAGTGTTGAATAATACCAAACTCAAAGTCATAGAAATAATAACCAAAATTGTACGTTTCTTGTTCCGACCAAGATTTGATAATGCCATGCGATGAATTTTGGCTCCATGTATAGACTTTTTATTAGACGTCTTTTTGCCTTGAAATGCTGTTGCGTCATTTTCGGTATAGCGGATTGCTTCAATAGGCGATACTGAACCTGCTATTTTGGCAGGCTTATTTACGCTAATAATCACTGTAACAAGTGCAAATAAAGCAGCTCCGATAAAAATAATTGGATTAGCAGTTACTTTTACTCCTGCGTCCGAAGCATAAACTGTGCCGTTCATTAAAAATGGTACTAATGCTCGTCCAACAAAGAAACCAATTAGTAAGCCGAATGGAATACCGATAAAGGAAAGTAACATAGCCTGTTTGCTGATAAGTTTCTTTATTTGTCGTTTTGTTGTGCCTAAAGTTTTAAGCTGTCCGTAGGATTGAATATCTTGAATGACAGAGATTTGGAAAATATTATATATAATCAAATACCCTGTTATCATAATTAAAAGTATGCCAACAATCCCCGAAATCAATAAAGCTGGATTTTCTAAAAAGTTACTGCCTTGATATGCAGGACTAACACGAGCGATCACATAATTGTCATCTGATGGACTTCCGCCCATAGTATCACAAGTATAGCCCGTTTCAGCAAGAAGCTGATGTAATTTTGATTCGATAGCTCCGTTTCCATGAAACATAACATAAGCGGCGACTACGCCGGAATAGTCATTATCTTCGGGGTAGGTGTATGTTAAAAGTTCAGAATTATTGTCAACAAAGGCTTTAGAAACAATAAGTCGTCCAATATTACTTAGGCTGTCTGTTTCCCAAAATCCGCATAGTACAAAATTCTTTGAATATGAAATCCCTTTAATTTGATAGTCCAAAGTTACGGTTGCTCCGATTTCAGCAGGAATACCAAGTGCGTCCAGCGTTTTGGTATCAGCCATAATTTCATTCTCTGCTTCAGGACGGTGTCCCGTTGTTGGCTCATACCGTGCAAACTTCAAAGCAGTATCGTCCATAAACCACATATCAGCACGCCATTTTTCCAGTCCGGGATTATTGATATGATAAGACACTGCCTTTGTATAGGCAATCTGTTCAATCATCTCATTGCCTTTTATATTATCAAAAACCTCATCGCTTATATAATTCAAAACCGCTTGACCGTCGCCACCTTGTTTTCTGATATTTTGGTCGTGAACGGTATCTATCAAACCAGAGCCTAATGTAAAAATGGTTGTAAAGAGTATAGTAGTTAGAGCGATTGCAATAATTGCAATGATATTTCTACTCTTTCCTGCTTTGAAATAACGGTTGGATAATTTTTTGATAACAGGGCGATTGCTATTTCCAAATAAAATATCATTCATAGTTTTTGCCCCCCTTATTCTGCAATTTTCCCGTCCTCAATGCGGACAATACGGTCTGCAAGCTGGGCGATCTCGCTATTGTGGGTAATCATCACAATCGTTTGATGAAATTTCTGGCTTGTTACTTTCAACAGTCCCAATACATCGCTGCTTGTTTTACTGTCAAGATTGCCCGTTGGTTCATCGGCTAATATAATGGCAGGCTTTGAGACAAGGGCGCGAGCAATCGCTACACGCTGTTGCTGACCGCCGGATAAGTTGTTCGGCATATTTTGCAGCTTATCGCCGAGTGCCAGCATTTGCACAACTTCGTCCATGAAATTTTTATCTACTGTATCGCCATCCAATTCTACGGGCAAAACAATGTTTTCATATACATTGAGAACGGGAACAAGGTTATAGTTCTGGAAAATAAAACCGATATTGCGTCTGCGGAAAATCGTAAGCTGTTCATCGTTCAGCCCTGACAAATCTTTTCCCTTGACCTTTACATTACCGGAAGTGGGAACATCCAAGCCCCCCATCATATTGAGCAATGTGGATTTTCCGCTGCCGGAAGTTCCCACAATGGCAACAAATTCTCCCTGTTCGACAGTGAGAGTTACACCATCCAGAGCTTTTGTGATATTCGGCTCGGTGCCATAGTATTTTTTCAAGTTTTTTGTTTCTAAAATGCTCATAGAGAACACCATCCTTTCTTGTGATGGCTTCATTATAAAGGGCAATCCTCACAGAAATGTCACAGCCGACATAATAAATTGCCCTGAAATGTCACAATCCTGTGACATTTCAAAAAAACAGGTTATTCATGGGGAAGAAAAACGGAGAATGTTGAGCCTGTTCCTACTTGAGAAGTTACTTGTATATAACCGTTCTGCAAGCTAATAATTTCCCTTGCGAGATACAGCCCAATGCCGATTCCCTCTATATCGTGGACATTTTCTTCCCGATAAAAGCGCCTAAAAATTGCTCCCTGTTGGTTTTCGGGAATACCTTTGCCGGTATCAGTGATGCTGACTTTCAGGTGCATTTCCCAGCTTTCAACGCAAACACGGATAGAACCGTACTCCGGCGTGTACTTAACTGCATTATCCAATATGTTAAATAGGGCTTCTGCCGTCCATTTGCGGTCATGGGAAACAACCAATGTTTCCGGGCAGTTTACTTCAACTTGTATGTGCTTCCTTTCAGCGTTCAGAAAGATACCACCCAGAGCCATAGCAAGAGTATCATAAATGGGCTGCTGTTTCTTTTCAAGTGAGATAACACCCGTTTCAAGCCGGGATGTTTTTATCATAGCCTGCATTAAGAAATCCAGTTTATCAAGCTGTGTGCCACTGGCAAGCAGAAATTCCCGCTGTTTATCCGATGGCACTTCTTGTTCTAATAAGGTGGCATTTACCATTTTTAAGTTTGCTATCGGTGTCTTTACCTGATGAGAAATATCGGAAATCAATTCCTGTAAGTCAGCTCGTTCACTGGCAACGCTGTTTTTGCTTTCCTGCATAACCTCATAAAGACGCACCAGCCGATGATTGATTTTATAAAATAGGTTTTCTTCTTCGGCAACCTGTGATATATCTATTTTTCCATTCATCATTTCGTCTAAGGTGCAGCAAAGTATTTCAGAAAACAAAGTCAGCTTTCGCCGTATCAGTATCACAAAAACAGTAACACAAAGCAGAAAAAGCAGACAGAACGCCATGCTACAAAATACCACAGACATTTCTTTTGTCAGGATATATAGAACCGAAAACATGACCACGGATAAAAGTAAAATGGTAGTTGCCAGTATTATGCAGACTTTATTTAAGGAGAGTTTTTTTGAAATCATTTTTGCGCTCCTCCAATCCACATATAGCCCATACCGTAAACGGTTTTGATGTAGGAATGCTGGTTCGTTTCAATTTTACTGCGGATGCGGCTGATCGTTGTGGTAAGTGCGTGTTCATCCACATAATTTTCATCTATATCCCACAGCTTTTCAAGCAATACCTGCCGGGTCAGGACAGTTTGAGAATTTCTTGTCAGCACTTTTAGTAAACGATATTCCAATGATGTAAGGGTAATCGGCTGTCCTGCAAGACACGCTGATAATTCGGAAAAATTGATATACAAATTCCCATCATCGTAGAAATCTCCGCCGGATTGTGCTGAAATGCGGTTCAGTAAAGCAGATACTTTCTTTTGGAACACGCTGATAGGAAAGGGCTTTGTTACATAATCATCTGCGCCCAATTCAAATCCTTTCAGCATATCGCTTTCCATATCATTTGCGGTTAGAAAAATCACGGCGGTATCGGGACGGCGTTCTTTTACCTCGCGGCATATATCAAACCCGTTCCCATCCGGCAGATTGACATCCAAAACGATTAAATCATAGTCCTGTTTTTCAAGAAATCTTATGGCAACAGCCTTTGACATAGCCCCATCCACGGAATATCCGACAGCCGACAGATTATAGCTTAATGTCTTATTCAAAAGCTGGTCATCTTCAACAACCAGTATTCGCATAGTATCACATCCTTTTTCTTTTTATAGTATCAGCAAAATGTCACAGAAACCTCACAACGAGAAAAAAATTTAGTATTCAGTCAGTTCCACAATTACATTACTCTGCTGATACAGCCAGTCCGTAAATTCTTTCGGGCTGGCTGTTCCTGTTTTTACAGCCTTTTT
>ENA-UEQN01000115-UEQN01000115.1-human-gut-metagenome-genome-assembly--contig:-NODE-115-length-76194-cov-27.399714_pt1 | contig 76194 bp, 62 predicted proteins | sample MGYA00242940_ERZ507944 | MGnify/ENA primary metagenome ERZ507944 (study PRJEB26167, sample SAMN06115449) | human gut metagenome | host: Homo sapiens | place: China:Fujian | collected 2015-08-20... | reverse complement strand
TGCTCATTTCAGCGCTATTTTTCCAGCTCTTTGCCATTGGTCATACATAAAAGGCTTGTTTTGACCCCGGCATCATGACATTGAGAATTCTGGGTACATATCACTGGGTGCCTTCGCTTTTTGCTTCAATTTTTTTGTTATTCCGCTCCACCGCGCAGACGGTTGTTCCGGAACTGTATCCCTGATCGCAGTGGTTATACATGCCTGGCATCAGGAAAAAGAGACTTGACCGGTAAATGTCATGATCCCGAAAAACAGCAGAAACGCAGCCCACAAAAAGCAGTAAGCTCCGCCGAAAACAGGCTTTCGGGGTCTGTTTTCAGTAATGCATTCAGGCTTAGCCGGGTCATAGTATCCGACCACCTGCCACCCCAGATCTCGCTTGCCGGACAGCGATTGACGGCTCGAGTACCGATAGGTCGTGCCATTCACTGTGTACTCATAGGTCGGCAGATAGTACGTCTCCCGGCGCAGCCGATCACTGCCGTTCTCCTGGTGCTCCCACCTTTCAACGACCGATTCCTCAATCCATACCACCTTCATCATCGTGGTGCCTGGGTACCGCCGCACATCATCCTCGTATTCCTTCCGTGCGCCTTTCCGGCGGCGAATCCCGAGCCAGGCCGCCAGCACACCCCCGAGAAGAAAGCCGGTTCCTGCTGTGATATTCCGCGTATATTCTACGGGCCATGCCACAAGCGCTATCGCAAGAATGAAACCGATCACGATAACTTTAATACTCTTCATACGTCCTCCTTCCTGCCGCTATGGACGGGGATCTCTTTTTACGATGCCGGCGGCTGGTTCTGTACCGCATCCACAAACAGAAGGGTCAGTCCGATATAAGCGGCGCAGGCTGCTGCCAGCAGGACGCAGACTGATTGAAGCGGTTTCCGCAAGTAGCGGCGGGAGAGAAAAATCCCCGACAGCGACAGTACCAGCAGCGCCGCAGCGAGCCAAAGAGGCATACTGTCCACCTCCTTTATGCGCCGCGGAATGCTTCGATCATATCCGTAAACCACCGCAGTTCACGGGCAAAGCGCTCCCGCAGCTGCGCCGGATTTTCACGGCCCTTGTCGAGATCAAAAAAGCCGCGTCCGCTGTGAACCGCGATATACAGCCTGCCGTCCGAGTTAAGATTCACGGCGAATTTTCCGATGGAGAAATCCGCCAGCGCCAGAATCCGCTCCATCCGGCTGGGGGACAGGATGCGCAGAGCCGCCGCTTCATCGTCACTGCTCAAATTGAAGCGCTTGTCGAAGCCCTCATTCCCTGTTTGGATGGTTTTGGAGCTGAACAGCTTATCCAGTCTGTCCCGCGGCCAGATGGTCAGCCATGTGGGAAATTCCCGGTTCAGCCGGCACAGCATCCACTGGCCGGTGTAGACCTCCTGCTCGTTCTTTTCCCACAGGCCGGTCTCCTCCCGCTGAAACTCGCTGACTTCCGTCAGCCGGACGGTGCACAGCTCCGTGGTCAGGCCGCGATAAGTTCCGCGGATATACCCGCAGCCGCTGCAATGGGTGTGGCTGGGCAGGGGAATATTGGTGTCGTTTGCGTCCAAAAGGGGAGGAACGGGGTTCATCTGTACGTTTTCAAAGGCTGTGCCCACGATGTCCGGAGCAATGGAGTCGAAGGTCTGCCGGCCTGCCTGCTCCTTGGACTTGCCCTGCACCATTTGCCCCAGGCCGAGAACCACGCCGCCGATGACAACCAGCACAAGGTTGCCGCCCAGGATCATACCCGCCACAGCGATCACCCCGCCCAGCAGCGAAAGAATCTTGCCGCCCAGCTTGCCGCCCTTGCTTTTGCGCAGCTCCTGCGCCAACTGTTCATCTGTCATGTTCGTTTTCTGTTCTGCCATATTCTTCTCCTTATTCCGTCCCGCCGGTCAGGGCGGGGCTTTCCGTTATCAGATCCAGCAGATTGCCCATACCGGTCAGCGAGGCGGTGAACCACTTGCGGATGCCGTCGATGTCCCGCAGATCCAGCCACTCCGGAACGCCCGCAAACACATACCGGGTGTTCAGAGCCAGCGTCAGATCGCCGTCACGGAGGATAAGACCGCACAGCCTGGAAGTTCTGGAAGATGCCTCCAGCTTCTGTACCAGGTCACGCAGCTGCGGTGTGACCCGATCGTCCGCCTCCCGGCCATCCGCCGTGTGAGCGGCAAAGTGCTTCCGGAAGGCGGCAGGGTCGATGATGTCGTCCTTCTTCCGTTCTTGAAACAGGTCGTTCAGGGCGATATCCAGCGCCGGGTCGCAGATGTCCTTGCAGCGGACCACGATGCCGCGGAACAGCGTCTCGGTCCGGGTCATCCAGTTGTCGTTGTTGGGGCCGGACTTTTCCTCCACCGTGCGGCGCAGCTCCACGTTGGCCGCGGAGAACCGCAGCCCCTTGTACTCGCCCTCGTGGAAGTCCGTCACGGTACACTCCGTAAAGGGGACCGCCGACAGCTTCGTCGCCTTCAGGTAAGCCCAGTCGATGGGCAGGGTGGCCGGCTCCGGCTCCGGACCGAAGGCTTTTGCCAGCTCCGTGCGGAAGAAGCTGCCCAGCTGCTGCATCAGGGCTTTTTTCTTCGTTTGGGCGGGCTTTGCCACCAACAGGAACAGTGCCACGCCGGAGAACGCCAAAGCGCAGACCAAAATGGGGTCATGCTGTATAAACATTGAAATACACCCGGCGATCACCAGTAAAACGCCCAGCGATATGCTGATGCTCTCCGTTCTCTGATAGCCTCCCAGTTTCTTTGACAGCTCGGCGTCCGTCATCCGCTCAACGCCCACCGCGTCAAAATCATTGCGTTTCTTTCGCATAGCTGTCCCTTCTTAGTAGCAAAGGCTGAAATACAGGCTGCGGTAGGGGTCCACCGTGTCGATGTCCATGAGGGAGGCTTCGGGGGAAATGCTGTCCAGCTGCATGCGTTTGGCACTGTCTTTATAGTTGTCCGGCTGCGCCTCGGCGGCAAAGACCAGCCCATCATAGTCCTCCGGGAGATAGACGGCGTAGCTCTTGGTCAGGACCTGCGCCCAGTCCCCCACGTTGTACTGCCAGTTGGTGGAGTAGGCGAATTCAATGAGATAGCTGTTTCCCTGCCAGCTGACGGTGTGGAGATAGTAGTTGTCGCCCCGCTGGCTGTTGCCGTAGGCCGTTGCGGTGGTGAGCCACATACCGGTGTAGAAGTCATACAGCTCGCTGTCGGTATTGGTGATGTACTGCTGGTCGAAGTAGGGAATGGAGCCCTCCGGAATGTAGCAGATGGCGTCGAAGTGCAGCTCGCGGATACCATCATGGGTGTAGTCGCCGTTTTTTGTGATCTCCCAATAGCAGTCGTCGGTGTTGTAGCCATCGCCAAGTCCCGAATAGCTGCACACCCCGTCCTCCAGCAGGAAGGTCCCTCTCTCCACGGCGGCGTTGATCTCAAGGCCGTTTCTTGTAAAGTAGGGTTCGCTGGACTGGATGCCCTCCACAGGAAGGAGCGTGCCGCCGTTCACGCTGTCGATAAGGTCGCCGCTGACGGTGCGGTCCAGCTGCAGGGTGTCGCCGCTGCCGTCAAAGTGGAGCGTCACGCCGTTTTCGTCCACCCACAGCGTACCGTATTCGATGACATCGTCCTGGTCGTTCACAAATTCCCATGTGGCATCCTCGCGGATGCGCAGCCATAGGTTTTCCCCCTGATACTCCCAAAGTCCCACATAGGGGGCAATCAGCTCCTCCGGCCCGGCCACCCCGGGCACATGGAAGCTGGAGTAATCCGGCTGATAGACATAGCGCTCCTGGGGGTCCCACAGCCAGAGTATGGTGGTATTGCTCATGTCCTCATGGCCGATCTCCACCAGTACGTCGCTCTCCCCGTCCCCGTTCTGATCGTCGAAGGAGATTTGGAAGGCGCTGCTGCTGATGTCCTCGATAGTCTCGGGAAAAGCCACGCTGTCAAACAGCACCTGCTCCTCCTGATCCCGGTAGAAGGCGGCGCTGTTGGGGTCTACGGTCACCAGCACGTCTACGCTCTCGCTGTCGTGGGTGATAGTGCCGCTGCCGACTACCACGCCGGTGGTGCGCCAGTCCTCTCCCGCGACATCGTCAGAATTGCCGCAGGCGGCAAGGCTCAGGCAGAGCGCCATGGCCAGCACAGGGATAAAAATATGTTTCCATCGATTCTTCATGGTTCTCCTTCCTTTCCATCACTCCATCATGTAGTAAACGCCCTCATCGCCCCAGACCAGAGAGTCCTCGTCAACCTCAAAGACCCGGTAAGAAACGCCGTCATACATGGTGGAGTCCGCATAATAGGTGCTTACCTCATCCATGGAGTAGGTGAAAACTCCGCAGTCCATTTCCGCAGGCTCAGCGCCGGGAGCCCGCTGGTAATAGCTCCAGTTTCCATTACCGTCGATGACGATATAGGTCTCAGCCGAGAGATCGCCGTCATAGTACCAAATGCCCTTGAATTCCGAGACATTTCGCTGGCAGAGGTCGGAATCCCAGCTCCAATAGGAGTCTGGGTCTCCGCCTAAACGGCCGTTCCAGTCGGGCACCTCGTCCTCCGAGGGATCGGGCTCGTCGTCCTCGGTGAGATGGCCGCCGTCCTCATACCAGAGGTACTCCATCCCTTCGCCGTAGTTAAAGTAGCCGTAAGCGGCGCTGTAGAGCTGGCCTTCCTCCATGGTGATGAGGCTGCCGGAATCGTCCGAGCTGCTGTAGGCATAGATAGCCTCCCACTCCGGCTCATAGCGGAGGTAGCCGTCATCCACCACTTCACCGCTGAGGTAGAGGGTCCAGTTGCCCTCGGCGTCAAACTCCATGGAGTCGTAGTCGTTGTCCGCTTCGCCCAGCCAGATACCCTCGAAGCCGCTGAAGTCGTTGACGGTGTCCTCGCTGAGGCCGCCTCCCAGGCCCTCGTTGGGGTCATCCTGCGGGGCGATTTGCCCCTCCGTATTGCCGCAGGCTGTGCACAGCAGGAAAAGCAGCAACACCAGTCCCGCCAGAAGATATGGCTTTTTTCTCTTCATGTGACATTCCTCCTCATTCTTCATCGCTCAAATACAACTGCGAAAAAATATTTTGATAGGTCTCACCCATATCCGCCGCAGCATCGGGGGGCGCGCAGAATCCGTAAAGATAGGTACAAATGTCGGTGTCCATAACAAATACGGTCCATTCCCGGGTGTCTTCGTTCTCACCGGCGGTATAGGTTACGATGTAAACCGGATAGCTTAAATTTTTGCTGTATTCCTCATGTTCTTCGGCGGACAACAGCTCATAGGTACCCGCATCACTTAAAGACAGGGCACAGGCTGTCAGATAATCGTCCAGCTCCTGTACATCCGGAACAAAGCAGCTTTGCTCCGCCGTATTGACCACAAGGAGCTGCCCATCCTCGGTGATGTCCTCATAGCGGTAGGTGCCGTCGTCATGGTTCTCGGAGAGCAGGTTCTGCATATTGGTAAAGGGCAGCGCGCCACCCATCAGAACCGGGATGTCGTCCCGTGAGATCACATCACCCCGGCCGTCGCCGTCCGCAGCATAGGACTCCACGATTTTCTGGTCATAGGCCTCCTTGTCATAAGCGGTGTCCAGGAAAAGGGCAACGCTGAGATCCGGCGGCGCGAAAATAAGAAAGTCGCCGTTGTCAAAAAACATGGGAGAGCTGGGATCATAGTCAGGGTTGACCGGCTCACCGTCCTCACCGTAAAACTGAAGGTTGAAGCCCTCGTTCAGCTGCCCTTCCGTGTATACCCCCAGGTCGATCTCGGTACTCTCGCCCTCCGCCAGTGTGGTCTCCAGGCGGTTCTCCCCCCAGTCCTCCTCCGAAGTGAGGCTGATGCGTATATCCGCAATGGGGTATGTGGTACGGTTTACAACGGTGATCTCCATGGGATATTGCTTCGCACCGCAGGCGGCAAGGCTCAGACAAAACAGCAGCGCTAAGGTGAACGTCAAAAAGGATCTTCGTTGTCTCATTTCATTTTCCTCCTTCTTCCGCGGGGCTTCAGATGTCCCAACTATCCATCCAGTTTGCGCCCCAGTCAACAGCGGGATCATATGGTTCTTCGGGAATCCAGCCTGCGGGATAGATGAGGCCGTCTTCGTCGTGGTAGGCAAGGCCGTCTTCGCCGATGGTGTAATCGTTGCCCAAAAGGTAACGGTTCACGCCGTCGTAGTACCAGATATAGAAGGTGGAGTATTCGTCTTCATAAAACTCCGCGTTTTCCATATCCGTGTAGGCGTAGAAGTCGGCATTGCGGTAAAAGACGCCATCAAAATGCTGATCGTCCCCGTAGCGGCCGAAGCGTTCGGCGGAGAGGGTGAAACTGTTGCCGTCGTCACCGGGGCAGAGGTAGGCGCGCGTCCCGTTGTCGTAAAGATAGAGGCCCATGCCCTCGCCCTCGTCGTCCATGGTGCCACTCATGGAATAGTCCGGCGAGCAGGCGATGTACTGCATGAGGGACGAGTTGATGACGATGGTCTCGCCCAGGGCATTTTGCCACATGCCGTCCCAGTTGCTTATGTCCCATTCGACGATCTCCGCCTCGTCGTCGCGGAGGAAGGTGTTTCGATGGATGGTGAGTCCGCTGCCCTCGCCGTTCCGGTTTGGCAGCAGCACGCCGTCGTCGCGCAGGAGGAAGTTGTATAGAAGACCGTTGAAGAAAATCATCGGCCGACCGCTCGCCTCGGACAGCTCGAATTCTCCGCGCCCGCCGAGTCCCCAGCGAGTGCGGTAGGCGTAAAAGCCCTCCGTACTGTCAAAGTATAACTTCGCGGTGCCGTCGATGCTCCACATCCCGTCGAGAAATTCCATATCCATGACGGTCTCATAGCCGCTTTGCGTATCGTCAGATTCGGTGTCGCCGCAGGCGGTCAAGCCCAGGCACAATGCCAGTGCCAAGAATAGGACAAGTTGCTTTTTCATCTCTCTCCTTCCCGCAGCCGCTATGCCATTTTTTGATAAAACTCGAACTCACTGCCCCAACGCAGCGTGTCATGGTCGAGGATGGTAAATTCATAACCCACATCGTCGAACTGGGAGGAAACGGCGAGATACATCTCCTCGGAGCCATCAGGGGCCAACTCGACGGTGCCGCTGTCCACCGTGGTGGGGTCGCCGTCGCCGCCGGGACGCTCCAGCAGCTCCCAGCCGCCGTTTTCGTCAAACACAAGGATGCTGGGCGCATCCGCCTCGGCGTCCAGATACCAGGTGCCCGCCATCATCTCAAAATCGATGTCGCCGGTATTCTCGTCCGGCGCGTCGCCGGTCATCTGCGTAAAAGTGCCAAGCTCGGCCACATGCAGGGCGCCAACCTCGTCGAACCAGCTGCGGTAGGCCACGCCATCGTGCTCATTGTAGAAATAATCGTAGTCATAGTCCGGCACGAACTGGATGAAGCCGCTGGCAGTCAGCTCTTCGCCGGCGTCGTACAGCGCAAAGCGCACCTCGTCGCCATCGTCGTTGGTGTCGGAGATCAGCGTGCCGCCGTCCTCACCCTTCCACGCGCCGCCGTAGAGGTAGAGGTTCGACATCTGCTCGGAGTCTTTTACCAGCCCCTCAAAGGAATCCGGAACGCCATATAAATTATAGTCGCTGCCGCCATCACCATAGTCTTCGTTGCTCTCGCCGCAGGCGGCAAGACTCAGGCACAGCACCAGCGCCAAAGCAAGAGACAGATATTTATTTAAGTGTTTCATCATTTTATTCTCCTTTTTCAGATAAACGGAGTCAATGCTCCTGTTCCGCCATGGACAAGATCTCATCATGGCTCAGCTCCACATCGCCGAAGCGGACAAAAATGCCGTTGGTCACAGCGCTGTTCCATACCCTCGCATCTGCCAGCGGGCGAAACCGGATCTTGTCCAGATGAGGCTTCATGTCCAGCAAAAGCCGACTACCGGACACAAAATCCACCTGCAAAACATGGTTGGGCAGCGGCGTGACGGCTGTAAGATACCTTCGGTTCAAGTGCGCGCCCTCCTTTCCGCAAAAATAAAAATCCACCGTACAAATATTGTACGGTGGATCGTATGGGATAACCATTAACCAAAGGTTAGGTCTTTTGTCCGAATAGCTCGGCAAGCCGCTTCCGCTTGGTTCGGGTATTGCCCTCCATATGAAGCTTGGAATAGATCTGGTTCACATACTGCTTGACGCTCCCCTCAGAGAGGTAGAGCTTTTCCGCAATCTCGCGGTTGGAAAGCCGCTGCGCCATCAGCTCCACGATCTCAAATTCCCGCGGCGTCAGTGCGTCAAAGACCGCCGGACGGGCGCTTGCCGCGTTTCGCGCCCCTGCCCCTTCGCCAAGCTCGGTGATCTTTGCAATCAGGTCAGTTTTGAGTTCCTGTGCCAGCAGGGGCTTCAAATGCGCATAATTTTCCACGAACGGCATCACAAGTCCGTCCGGCGCGGCATCGGAAAGGGCTTGCCTCAGCCATGTGCAGGCTTCCTCGCTTTTTCCCAGCTGCGCATAGGCTGCCGCCGTCTGGATGCGGATGTGCAGGGCCACCAGCGCGTAGTGCATGGCCTCGCACACAGCCAAAAGCTGCGCGCTGTGCCCGATGACCTTGGCATAAGCGCCCTGAGCAAGATACACCTGATTTTCGATCATTTCCATCATGGGCTTGCCCGGCGCGAGCATATTGATATCGGAGAGGCGGTGCTGGGAGAAAATCTCCGGGATGCTGTCCGTTTCGCCCCGCAGGGCATGGTAGTAGGCGCTGGCAGCGCTCCAGAGGTTGATCCACGAGGCGTCGTGATAGCGCAGCAGCTCCGCGTACCGCTCCTCGAAGGTGTACCGCTGCTCCACATCGGTATACAGCGAGAGCCGCCGCGACAGAAAATCGCAGCACAGCGCCATGTTGATCTGTCCGTTGTCCTTCACCTGTGCATAGGCCCGCTCCAGTTCAATGTGGGCATCGGTGAAGCGGCCCTGACAGAACAGCGCCTCGGCGCGCATGATGGTCTCTGCACCCTGCCCGTGGTGATTCGTGACCTTGTAATAATGGGGCATGCACTCGTCCATCTCCGCAAGCTCGCTTTCCATCGCTCCCGGTGCACGGTGGAACATCATCAGAACGGACGGTGAGCCGAAGGTCCAGCCGCCGCTCGACTGGATGCTGATGGCGGGGCGGGACATCTGCGCGCTGGCGCTGCGGTGCAGGCGGCTCATGGCGCTGATGTCGTTGTAGCAGAGAAAACTCAGAATGAGGTCGCATTCTCCCAGCAGATTGCCGCGCTCTTCTGCGGACAGTTCCGGATGCTCCCTGATGGCCGTCAGCAGCAGCGCTTTCAGTTCCAGCATCTTCGGGATCTGCCGCCAGGTGAACATCCGGCGCATCAGCACCAGAATGGCAAAGGGGTAGGCCTTCAGTGTTTCGGCGGGACACTTGTCCAGCGCCGTCAGCACATCCTCCGGCTTCAGCGACGCCAGCAGGATGCCCGCATCGCTGCGGATGACCCGCAGCAGCGCGTCGTAATTCCCGCTCTTCCGGTAAGCGGCGAGGGCGTGGAGATACTGCCGGTGCTGCTCATACCACAGACCGAAGCGCTCCCAATAGCACTGCTGCGTTTCCGCCGGCATCGCCTGAAAGCTGCGCTCGGCACACTCCTTCATCATGTGGTGGAAGCGATAGGTAGCGCCGTCCTGCAGGCGCGTGACAAAGGCGTTCTGCTCCGTCAGCGCAGAGAGAATTTGCCCCGCGTCCCCATCGCCTATGATATACTGCGCCATTTCGACGGTGAATTCATCGGCAAGCCCCATGACTGCCAGAAACGCCCGCTGCTGTTCCGGCAGCGGATCGATCATGGCGGCGGTAAAGGTGGCGTAGATGTCGGAATGGCGGCTGGGCAGTACGCCGCGCTCGGAGAGCGTGCGCAGATTCAGATAAACGGCGGAGAACCACCCCTCACTGGAATAGAGAAGGCGTTCCACCTGCGCGTCGGAAAGCTCTGTGCCGCAGCGGTGGGCATAGACGGCCAGCTCGGTGTGGTTAAGGCGCAGTTGCTCCGTGCCGATCTGATACACTTTGGCCCCAAGCCGCACCGCCTCCGCGGCGAGCAGAAAACGATCCCTGCTTGCAACGATCAGATGTACATTTGCGGGCAGGCGGTTTGCCAGCATACAGAGGAACAGCGAGGCGCGCTTGTCGGTCAGCAGGTGAAAATCGTCGATGAAGAGATAGCAGGGCGTCTCATCTGCCAGCGCATGACAGAGATCGTCCACCAGCAGTCCGCCGCCCGCGGCGTCCGTGGGGCAGGGATAGTTGCGCAGAATGTCAAACCCGGCCCGGGCAAACGCCTCCTGTACGCTTTTCCAGAAGATGGCGAGGTTGTCGGAGTATACGCTGATGCGGATCATTTTCAGGGTTTCCGCCTTGGCGCGCTCCTCCAGATACCAGTTCACCGCCGTGGTCTTTCCGTAGCCCATGGGGGCGACCACGGTGGTCATGGCGCAGCGGGAGATGGGCCGCAGGCTCTCCTGCAGCCGCTCGGATATGTAAATGATATTTAAATTCCATTTCGGTTTCGGCATGGTTCCGCCCTCCGATGCGCTTCAACAGACTTCTTTGTCTATAACGGTTTCGGTTTGTATGTAATTATACCGATTTTATCCGCAAGTGTAAACATCATCCGTATTTTTCTGCCTTTTCCAGCCGTAAAATTACGGAGGGAACGCCTTTATCCGGCCTGTCAAACAGCCGAGGCCGGGCAGGACGGCCAGCACAGAGAACTGCGTCCCAGTTAGAGGATCGGGGGTTTGCTTCACCTTCTGCGGGGGTGGCGAGGCAGAAGCGATCTGCGCCTGTTGCCCCCTCCACAGTCTCCGGAAAGTGTGGGTTTTCTCCCACAAAAAATCCGGCGCTTTTCAGCGCCGGATTTTTGCCGCTATAGGACAGTGAAACAGAAGAATGAAAAAGAATCCGGTTTGGGTGCGCTCGGTCCCTCAGTTGTCCGCGGTGTTCTCCAACGGGAACGTCACGCTCCAATTTCCCTCCACGGGCCCAGCGGATGTGACGAACATCCCGTACAGCGCGTAAGTGTCAAGGGCGTCGGCCTCAATACCGGTGAACACATAATCCTCATAGCTGCCCGTCCCCGCATCATCGAAGAAGGCCGCCGAACCGTCACACTCAATTTGCTCGCCGGTCTCCCGGTTTACCAGAGAAATAGAGCCGTGATTGTCCGTTTTGAGGATGTCCGCGTAATACACCTGCACATGGAGCCATCCGTCCACATAGCCGATCCCCGTCAGGGTCACGCCGTCCACGGGAGATGCGATCGCGTCGCCCGGTTTCAGCACCGTCACGCTTTTTCCGCCGTCGGAGCCGAACAGGTCCCCGCTCAGACCCCGGGGTTGGACCGTCTGCGTGGCGGAGGTCAGGCTGCCGCCCAGATCCACGCCGTCAAGGGTACCCTCCCAGGTTTTCTTGCCGCTCAACAGCTTTTGGACTGAAAACGTCAGCTTCTCGCCCTCGATGCTCTGCCGGTCCCACTGTTCAAGGGTCACAAGAAATGTGGCGGTGTGGGTGTCCGGGTCGTAGCTGGCCAACTGGCAGTGGCCCGTGCAGTCAAAGGGCGTGTGGAGCCGATAGCTGTCGAAAAGGTCCACCGTTTCATCGAAACGCTTTCCCGTGAGGTCCCGCATGGAGAGATAGATCTCGGCGGTATTCTCGTGGATGTAAGCCGCCGTCACCTCCATGCGGATGCCGTTATCCTCGCAGGACCGCTGCACCGGCTTGAAGAACTGGGCCGTGGCGGGGGAGACGGCGTACAACAGCTCGTAAAACGACGGGCTGAAAGCCGCTATGGTGGGAACCGCCAGTCCGCAAATCAGGCAAAGGCAGGCCGCTGCCGCCCCCCACTTCGCCCAAGCACTTTTCCGCTTATTCGGTGCGGCGTCCGCCGCTTCAATATAAGCGGGGTCGATCAATTCCATCTTATCTAACAGTTCGTTTCCTCTCATACTGTGTAACCCTCCTTGTTCAGATACTCCCGCAGCCGGTTGCGGCAGCGGAACAGCGTTGTTTTCACCTTGCTTTCGGATATGCCATAGCGTTTGGCAATATCGGCCACGGAGTCCAGAAACCAGTAACGGCGGACGAAGATGTTCCGTTTTTCCTCATCCAGTTTGCCGAGAAAGTCATTGATGGCCGTCCGAAGTGCCAGATCATCCATGCGGCACAAGCTCTCATCAGGTGCCGGGATGCATTGCTCCATTTCCGCACTGAGCTCACAGATAAAAGCGCTGCGCTTCAGACGGCTGCGGTCACGGCAGCAGTTCAGGGAAATGTGGCGGGTGATCCGGGCGAGGAAGGCGTAGAAGTGATCGCTTGGCTCATGGGGCGGGATCGTGCGCCATGCCTCCATGTAGGTGTCGTTTTCACACTCCTCGGCCGTCTGCAGATCATTGACGATCCCGTAGGCCAGCGTGCGCAGTCGACGGCCGTATTTCTCGGCGGTCTGCCGGATGGCTGTCTCGTCACGCCGCAGGTACAGCGCGACGATGCTGCGGTCATCCATGGCGTTCATCTCCTTTCGTTCTGGATGGAAGGGCCTTCACCCATATAAGCACCCTTTGGGGCAATCAGGTTACACGGTTTCAAAAATTATAGCAAAAAATTATCCCCGTTTCGACAGCAAACGGGGATAACAGAGTTATGTTTGTTTTTTACGATCCTCTTTCCGTTTGATGAAAAGCATGATATAATTTCAACTACCCGATGTGTTGCTTGGAAACCTGCGGTTTTCTGAGAACCGGGGCAATTTGAAACGCATCTGCCAACGCAGTTCAGTTGGCCGGTCAGAAAGGAAGTGAGGTCTCCATGCGCGGAAAACGGGAACTGCCCCGGAAGCGCTCGCCGATTCTGCTGTTTGTCCTGATTTTTGCCGCAGGCTTCCTCGCGGGGACACTTTTCTGGCACTTCTACCCTTCTGACGCGTCCGTTCCGTCAGGGGGAACGGTCACTCTGCCGGAGGGCCCTGCGGAAACGGACGTCTCCTCGGAACCGGAAATTCCCCCGGCCCCGCCGCAGGATGAAGAACCGTCTGCCGAACCGACGCCCTTCGTCATCTCCTTTTTAGGGGACTGCACCCTGACCTCAAGTCACCATACCAGCCACTTTGAAAAGCTGGTGGGGGACGACTACGCCTATCCCTTTTCCAACGTGGCGGAGCTTCTGCTGGCCGACGATCTGACGCTGGCCAACCTGGAATGCTCCTTTTCCCCTCGCCGTCTGGAGTCCGACTCGGAATACGCCTTCTGCGGCGATCCCCAGTATGTGCAGTCTCTGGTGCAGGGCGGCGTGGAGGCCGTCACCCTGTCCAATAACCACACCCGCGATTTTGGCGACGCCGGCCTCCGGGACACTGAGGCTGCACTGGCGGAATACGGCGTTGCCGGGATCCCCGGCAATCAGGGACAGTGCTTCGAACTGCGCCACGACAATGGGGACACGTTGCGGCTGGGGGCCTACGTCCACCCCTTCAACGGCTCCGCCAAGCAGATGGAGGATGGCTGTAAACGGCTCCGGGACGAGGGCGCGGACATCCTTGTGGCCTTTATGCACACCGGGGCCGAAAAAACCTACATCCCCACCAAGCGCCAGACGGCGCTGGCCCATGCCGCTGTGAAGGGCGGCGCAGATGTGGTGGTGGGGACCCACCCCCATGTTTTGCAGCCCATAGAAGTCTATCAGGGCAGCGTGATCCTGTACAGCATCGGCAATTTCTGCTTCGGCGGCAACCGGAATCCGTCGGACAAGGACACGGTCATTGCCCAGCTCACTGTGTCCGGCACCGGCGAGGACCGCTCGTGGGAGATGTCCTATATCCCCTGCTGCATCAGCAGCGTCTCCAACCGGAACGACTACCGGCCCACCCCCTACCCGCCGGATACGGCGGCCTACCGGCGCTGTTTTCAGAAGCTGGACGGTACCTTCCGGCCCCCGGCGCCCAAGCCTGAGGCAGCGGAGGCCGCCCCTCTGCCGCCGGAACCCACGCTCGATGCAGAACCCCTCTCCCCCCTGCCGGACGGCAGCGGCGTGATCGGCGAATACTCAGCCAAACTGGAAGAATAAGACGCAAAAAGAGCCGCATTCGCGGCTCTTTTTGTTGTGTCAGCTCAAGTCTGAATCGTTGATTCCAGCGTTACTCCGCCGCGCTTTCCAGCTTCTTGGCCTCCACGATGAACTGCTCGATGGCGTTCTGCTCCTTCAGCTCTGCCAGAACGCCGTTGATGAACTCGGCCAGCTCCGTGTTCCCCTTCTTGACGGCAATGGAGTAGCCGTCACTGGTCTCCGGGATGCCGAGATCCACGGCGGCCAGATCCTCCTTGGCATCCGCATAGGACAGCACGGTCATGTAGTCCAGAAATACGACATCCAGCTTTCCGGCCTCCAGCTCCATGACCAGATCCTGCACCTTGGCAAGGCCGACCGTGGTCTCCTCACCGCAGTAGGTAACGCAGTTGTTATAGGGCTTGGAGCCGGTCTGCGCGCCGCCCTTGACCCCTTTCAGATCGTCAAGACTGGCGTACTTGTCCGCATCCTCGGCCCGCACCAAAATCAGGTTTTTGGATTCCAGATAGGGATCGGAGAAATCGGTGGTCTTGCGCCGCTCCTCATCCGCGGTCAGGCCGGCGATGACCAGATCGAACTCGTCATTGGCAAGGCTCATCAGCAGATTGTCAAAGGACATATTTACAATTTTCAGGGGTACACCCAGCTTGTCGGCAATGGCCTGGGCAATCTCCATGTCGAAGCCCACGATGGTGTCTTTCCCGTCCACCTCCGTATGGAACTCATAGGGTGGGTAGTCCGCGGAGGTGCCGACCACCAGCTCCCCCTTCTGCTTGATCTGATCCAGTGCGGAGGACGCCGTATCCTCCTTGCCGGCGCAGGCCGTCAGGGACAGCAGCGTTACCAACGCCAGCAGCAAAGCAATCGCTTTTTTCATGATATTCTCTCCTCTTCTCGTTTTCGACCGGGGCGTTTATTCCCACAGAGGCTTGTCCCACAGCTTGACCTTGGTGCCAAGGCCCAGCTTGACCGCGTTCTGGTACAGGGCGTAGGCCACGGTGATGTCCAACGCGCCCAGACCCAGAGAGCAGGCGTAAATGAACTGCTCGTCAGAGATTCTGCAGGGCTTGCCCAGCACCAGGTCGCTGGTTTCCAGCACTTCCTCCTTGGTGATCTCACCGGCGTCGAACACCTGCGTGATGGCCTTGTTCTTGAAGGTAATGATCTGCTTCCAGTAATCCACCACATTCACGTCCGCAGCCTTTACCACGTCCGTCGTGGCCTCGTTGGAAACACAGACGATGGCGCTGTGGGGCTTCACCCAGCTCTTGTCGATGAAGGGCGTTCTGGCGGTGGTCTCGCCCACGATCAGCTGAGACTTTGCCGCTGCCGTCTTGCTGTCGGAGGTGGGGATGATGGTCACGCCGTACTTGCCCTCGGACTCCTTGGCCACCTGCTCTGCCTTTTCCAGATCCAAATCGCAGAGGTAAATGGTCTTGACCGTGGGGATCGCCTCGCAGATCGCCATGATCATGGTCCGGCCAATGACGCCCGCGCCGATCAGCGTCGCGGTATCCGTGTCGGAGGGGGCGCAGTATTTTGCCTGCAGGCCCGCCACAGCAGAGGTCCGCATGGCGGTGATGATGGTGCCGTCCTGAATACAGAAGGGCAGGACCGTGACGGGGTCGCTGAGGATGGAAATGTCGATGCCGTAAGGGATGCCGGGGGTGGTGGCGTTCTTCTTGGACTCGGCGGCCCACTTGATACCGGCGATATTCAGATCGCCGCCGATGTAGCTGGGCATGGTGTTGAAGAAGGATTCCCACTCCGTCCCCTCCGGGATGCCCAGATGGACCTTCGGGGGATTCTGGATCTGGCCCTGCCCCAGCATTTTATAGGTATCCTCCGTGATTTTCAGGATCATCTTCATATCCAAAAGACCGGCCTTGATCTGGTCTTCCTGCTGCAGAAACAGAATTTCGGGATTGATCGTACCTAACATAATAAATTCCTCCAATTTTTTTGTAAGCCACTTGATGCGGCTGTGTTGTTTCAGATTACATGGATGACCTTGGACAGGAAGTCCTTGGTCCGTTCATTCTGGGGGTCCTCAAAGATCTGCTGGGGCGTTCCCTCCTCGGCGATCACGCCGCCGTCCATAAAGAGGATACGGGTCCCCACCTTCTTGGCGAAGCCCATCTCGTGGGTGACCACGACCATGGTGACGCCCTCCTTTGCAAGGTCCTGAATGACCGAGAGCACCTCCCCCACCATTTCCGGGTCCAGCGCGGAGGTGGGCTCGTCAAAGAGCATCACGTCCGGCTCCATCGCCATAGCCCGGACAATGGCGATCCGCTGCTTCTGTCCGCCGGACAGCTGAGCGGGATAGGCATCCGCCTTGTCCTCCAGACCGACGCGCCGCAGCAGCGCTCTGGCTTTTTCCTCTGCCGCCGGTGCCGGGACCTTCTTTACCTTTTTCAGGGAGATGGTCACATTCTCCAGGATCGTCAGGTTGTTGAACAGATTGAACTGCTGGAACACCATCCCCACCTTTTCCCGGTGCTTATGGACGGCGTAGCCCTTGTCGGTGATGCAGCTGCCCTCAAAAAAGATCTGGCCCTCCGTGGGGGTCTCCAGCAGGTTCAGGCATCGGATGAAGGTGGACTTTCCGGAACCGGAGGGCCCGATGACCACCACGACCTCCCCCTTTCGGATGGTGGTGTGGATGCCCTTGAGGACCTCCAGATCGCCGAAATTCTTTTTCAGTCCCTTGATCTCAAACAGAACGTTGTCAGCGGTCACTGCACTTCATCCTCCTCTCAAAAAGATCCAGTCCCTTCCCCAGCACGATGTTCAGGGTCAGGTAGATGATCGCGGAAATATAGTAGCAAGGCAGCGGGTTGTAGGTGGCGGTGACGACGATGCCGTTGTTGTACATCAGGTCGCCGACGCCGAGGTACTGGATGATGGACGTCTCCTTGATCATGGTCACAAACTCATTGCCCAGCGCCGGCAGAATGTTCTTGACCGCCTGCGGCAGGATGATGTTCACCATCGCCTGCGTCCGGGTCATGCCGCAGGACAGCGCGGCCTCCGTCTGCCCGAAGTCCACCGCCTGAATACCGGAACGAATGACCTCCGCCACATAAGCTGTGGAGTTCATGGACAGGGCCAGGATGCAGGGCATGACCCGCGCCAGCTCCACGCCCAGAATGGAACCCTCCGGCCACGGAATGAAGTGAAGCTGATAGTAAACGATGTACAGCTGCACCAGAAGCGGCGTTCCCCGGATGACGGTGATATACAGCTTGGCAAACCCGGAGCACAGCCTGAATCTTGACAATCGCAGCAGCGCGATGAGACAGCCGAGGACCGTGCCCAGCAGAACGGTGATCAGGGAAACGATGACGGTGGTCTGCGTTCCTCGGAGGAAGTATTGGTAGTAGTTCAAAAATATCTCTGTAATGCCCATGGCGTTCTCCTCCTTCTCGCTTGCACCGTTTGTGTGCTTCGGATGAACGGATTGTATATTTTCTCACGCTGAAAGTCAATAGCAAATTTGCAAAAATTTGTATAATTATTCAATTATTGTAAATATATACGAGAATATGGCTGTATACACTGGAAGCATTTGTGTTTCATGCGTATAAGCGCATAGTGGGTGCTATAAGCAAACATAAATGTTATACAGTATATTTGTATTTGTATACATACTATGCGTATGCACCTGCCTATCGGACATCGGCGGAAAGCCCGCCCTCACGAAGCGGACCGTCAGTCCAACCATCCCGAAAGCGCAGCGGAAACGATGTGACAGCGGGGCAATACAGGCCCTTCCCTCTTCTATCCCTTTTCTAACACTGTTCAGACCCTCCGAAGCACGCACAACCGCAAGCGCCCCCAAAACAAGAAAAAAGCGCCCGCGATTGCGTATATCTTCTAATAAACAGAAGCAGGTCCGGGAGGTTTCTGTGCGTTTCATGGTAATTGGCGGCGAGCCCCCGAAAAAGATTGACATTCGGCAAAATGCCCGTTATTCTTTAAGCAAGTAAATTACTACTTGGCTAATTGGAGAAAGAACATGAAACCGATCGAACGTTTTCTGCGTGAGACAGACCGCGTGCCGCTCATGCCTATGCCAACGCCCCTGCACCCCATGCATTACCAGCCCTCAGGAAAGGATGTCAGCCTCCTCATCAAGCGGGACGACATGACCGGTGTCGGTCCGGGCGGAAATAAGATCCGCAGCCTTGAGTTCCTCTTAGGGGAAGCCAGATCCAAGGGGGCTTCCAAAATCCTGGCAGCGGGACCGGAGCAGTCAAATCTATGCGCTCTGACCGCGGCGGCCTGTGCCAAGGCCGGGCTGGACTGTGAGCTTATCATCAACGCGGCGGAGCCAGCCCGCAAAGAGGGAAATCTCCTGCTGGAGGAGCTGCTGGGTACCAAAATACACTTCCTCGGCCCTTGTGACGGCACGGTTCGGAACCGCCGCATGGAGGAGCTGGCCGCCGCTTACCAGTCCGCCGGCGAACAGGTCTATGTGGTCCGCAACGGCGCGACCACCGGCCGGGGCGCGTTGGGCTATACCGCCGCAGTGGTGGAAATGAAGCGGCAGTGCGAGGATCTTGGAATTGGCCGCATGACGATTTTCGCCCCTGGCGGAAACGGCGGCGTCGCGGCCGGGCTGATCTACGGAAATCAGCTGATGGGCCAGCCCTTCCGCATTGTGATCGTCAGCGTCGAGGATGACCGGGAAACGCTGACGGCGCATATCCGCTCCACCATCTCCGAAGCGGAGGAGATCACCGGTCTCCCCATGGATGTGTCGGTGGAACAGGCGGCAGAGATCACAGACGCCTACCGTGGCGGCGGCTGGGGTGAAAACACAAAGGAGAGCCAGCAGGCAGTCCTGTCCTTTGCCCGCAGTGAGGGGATCTTCATCGAAAACGTCTATACCAGCAAGGTCCTGGTGGGGATGATGGACTGGATCGAACAGGAAAAAGTGTCCGGCCCCGTCTGCTATTTGCATACAGGCGGGCTCGGCTCCTTATTTGCGCAGTATTGATCGAGAAAGAGGGAAAAACTTATGGATTACGGCTATTTGACTTTGGTTGCTCCGATTCTGACGCTGGCAGTGGCCATTGCGACGCGGAAGGTGCCGCTGGCCATGCTGGTGGGCATTTTTACCGGACAACTGATTATTTGCGGATGGAATCCGTTTGCCGCCATCAACGAAAGCGTCAACGGCATTTTAAGTGTTTGCGCCGACACCGGAAATCTGAAAACCTTCCTGTTCACGGCGCTGATGGGCGCGTTTGTGATCCTGGTGCGCATCTCCGGCGGCGTCAAGGGCTTCGTCAATTACCTGACCGAGCAGAGCAAGCGCGTGAAGAGCCCGCGGATGGCGATGCTCATCGCCTATGTGATCGGCATCATCATTTTTATCGACGGTCTGCTCAGCATCATGTTCACCGGCGTGGTGACCCGCCCGCTGATCGACAAATTCAAGGTCTCCCGTGAAAAGCTGGCCTACATCTGCGACGCGACTTCCGCGCCCGTCAACGCCATCATTCCCCTGAACTCCTGGGGCGCTATGCTGATGGGCCTGATCTCCGCGGAGATCGCCTCCGGATATATCCAGGGCGAGCCTATGAATCTGCTGATCCGGAGCCTTCCCTTCCAGTTTTACAGCATCCTCTCCCTGCTGTTCGTGCTGTTCTATATTGTCACTGGAAAAGACTGGGGCCCCATGAAAAAGGCAGAGCTGCGGGTGCGGAACACCGGCAAGCTGTATGATGATGGAGTAACGCCGCTGCTCAACGACAATGACGGCTTTGAGGAACTGGTGGAGGAAGGCAAAGAGAACAAGTGGAACATGATGTTCCCGCTCATCACCCTGATCGGCGGCGCTTTCATCGGCCTGCTGGTCACCGGCGGAGGAAATCTGGCGGCGGGCGACGGAACCACGGCGATCCTCTACTCTGTTGTCATCACGCTGCTCATCATGTGCGTCATGTATACAAAGCAGGGGATCATGACCGCCAAGGAGTTCGGCGACAGCGTTATGAAGGGCGTCAGCAGCATGATGGGTCTGGTGATCCTTCTGGTGTTGTCCTTCTCCATTGGAGGGGTCATCAAGGGAATGGGAACCGGCCAGTTCCTTGCCAGCCTGCTGGGTGACAGCATTGACGGTGCCTTCTGCCCGGCCATCATCTTCCTGATGGGCGCGCTGATGGCCTTCTGCACGGGAACCAGCTGGGGCACATTCTCCATCATGATGCCCATTGCGGTCCCCATGGCGGTGGCTATGAACGGCAACATCCTGCTGACCATCGGCGCGGTGGTGTCCGGCGGCATTTTCGGCGACCACTGCTCTCCCCTTTCCGATACCACGATCCTGTCCTCCATGTCCGTGGGCACCGATCTGTATTCTCACGTGAAAACGCAGCTCCCCTATGCGCTGGTGACTGCGGCGTGCACAGCGGCCCTCTATATCGCCTTCGGTCTGATCCTGTAACAGCGGGGTGCTTTCGTATCACCGTGCTTGACCGCTAAAATAAGCAGCCCACAAAATTACCCTGCCGGTTTCGGCCAATGTCACTTAGTTAGCAAGTAAGGAACCTCACAAAGACAGCACACAGCAAAGCGAAAGCAAGCTGTGTGCTGTTTTTTGCGACATCAGGGCATGACAACAAAGCGGATCGGAAAATCCGCTTTAAAAAGAATGTTCAAATCACATGAATTATGCTACTCTACAGGTGAAGCTGGCAGAAGATTTCTGCGTTAGCTTCTCAATACCCCAGCGCATCGCATGAAGCCTCTTAATATCATGTAAAGGGAAAGCGGATGCATCCAGATTCGTAGCTTGAATTGCATCTTTCAGTGCTTTTTTACGGTTTTTGGATTCACAAGTAAGCCTCCTTGTAGTTTGGCGTGTCGGGACACGCTTCTAACTACAAAGGCCATTTTGCTAACCGAAGTTAGCAAAATGGCCGCACGAAATGATGCTTTTGCCAAGCCCTGTTTTGAATTATTACGAAAAAACCTCCTACCCTCTCATTTCTGAGGGTAGGAGGTTTTGTCAGCTTAACTTACTGACATTGGCCGGAATCGGCAGGGTAATTTTATACGCTGTTCGTTTTGGCGGTAGTAGTATTTTAATTGATCGCTGACTTTTTGATCCGGCTTGAACGCAGCGGAGGCAACTGCCGGTTTAGATATCAAAATGAATGGCTGGATGGTTACTCACGTGCCCGTTACTATCTGGGATCGCATCTGTAACATACAACGTGCAGCCCTTCTCCCGCACCATCTGAAGGACAGAGGCAGCGGGACAATCATCGGTACGGGTGTTGGAGACAGAGATCACAACCGTCTTCGGGGCCAGCATATCCAGCAGATGTGGGGTAATGGAATCCCGGTGGCCATGATGCGGCAGCTTGACAAGTGTACAGGGCGGGATCTCATGCTTCTCCCAGCAGCCGACATACATATCGCCGGGCAGCTCCACGGCAGTTTCCTTGCAGATCAGCCGCAGGCGGATGCTGGTGTTGTTGATAAAGCCGTCCAACTCTTCCAGCTCTCTATTGTCGGCCCGGTCTTCCAGCACATTTTGCCAGATGGCAGCCTGACGCTCAAAAATAGGCTGCGCTTCCAAGAAGCATTCTGCTGTCAGTTCCGGCGTCAGCGGCCACGTGCCGGGGGACGCAAGAGAAATCTCTGTTCCCTGCCGTTCCATAATCGCAAGTGCGCTTAAGAATACATTCAGAGATTCCAGCAGGCATCTGGCTCCGGCGGAAAATTCTTCCGGTACCGGTACACGTTTCCCCCAGAAGATTCTGTCAGGAAGATAGTTGCACCGGAAGCTCCTGACCGCAACGCATTCCAGCAATTTCGCCAGACCGCCGCTGTGGTCTCTGTGAAGATGGGTCAGCACCAGCAGATCCAGAGTCTCTATTCCCTCCTGCCGCAGGAAGTCCGCGGCAGAGATTCGCTGAGAATCAGGCCCCCCATCGCCGACGGTCCAATCGCCGCAGTCCACCAGCATGGTGGAGCTGCCGCTACGAATCAAAATGGCATCCCCATAGCCCACATTGATAAAATCAAGTGTCATGGCTCCCTCCATCCTTCAGGATGTGGAGCTTTCGGGTATCCAGACAGAGCTGCACGGCTCCACTTCTGGCTCCGCTCAGGTCCACATTGGCATCGTCGATAATAAACTGTTCCTCACCGACCCGCACCCAGTAGCGGATCATGCGGCCCAGAAAGCTGTAATTTTCGATCTGACCTTCCAGACTCTTCCCTTCCGGCACAGACTCTCCGGGTTCCGCCAGACGGATGCACTCCGGCCGCACCACCAGCGTCACGGTCTCGCCGGGTTCCACAGGGACCTCCGTGGGAATCTGGAGGAGCATCCCGTTGTGGTCAGCGGCAACAGTGCCGCCTTCAGCAGACACAATTCTGGCGGTCAGGAAATTGACCGTGCCTACGAAATCTGCCACAAAGCGGTTGGCAGGCCGGAAATAGATCTCCCAAGGAGAGCCGATCTGCTCGATGTGTCCGCTGCGCATGACCGCAATAATGTCGGACATGGAGAGCGCCTCATCCTGATCATGGGTAACATAGATGGTGGTGATGCCCAGCTTCTGCTGGATCTGCCGCAGTTCCGTGCGGACGTCCACACGCAGCTTGGCATCCAGATTGGAAAGGGGTTCGTCCAGAAGCAGGATCTCCTGGCCCATCACCAGTGCCCGGGCAAAGGCCACCCGCTGCTGCTGACCGCCGGACATCTCCTTGGGGAATCGCTTCTCCAGTCCTACCAGGTTAAACATCTTCAGCATTTCCTGAACCCGGCGATCCATCTCTTCCTTAGGGGTTTTATTCAGCTTCAGGCCATAGGAAATGTTCTCATAGACAGTCATATGGGGAAAAAGTGCGTACTCTTGGAACACCAGAGGGGTGTTGCGCTTAAAGGGCGGCAGTCCGTTCATCCGTTTGCCGTCTACCAGCACATCGCCCGATTCCGGCTCGGAAAAGCCGGCCAACTGGCGCATCAGGGTCGTTTTACCGCAGCCGGAGGGACCCAGGAGCGTCACAAAAGCACCCTTTGGGATCTCAAGAGACACATGATCCAGTGCCGTAAAGTTTCCGAACTGCTTAACAACATTTTTAAATTCAATGTAAGGTCTCATATCTCTTCGCCTCCTGTTTACAATTCCAGCTCAATGCCCTGCTTACCCAAAACCCACTGCGCCAGCTTCAAAACGGTGAACGCAATGGTGATCAGTACGATGGTAAAGGCTGCCGCCTCACCGTACTGTCCACTCTGCACCAGCACCATAACCGAGATGGTACCCACAGTAGTAGAGGGCGCATACAGGAAGATCACCACGCTCAGGCAGGTGACGGACCGCAGGAAGGACAACACAAAGCTGGACATAAAGGGCGCTTTCAGCAAGGGAATGATGACGTCCTTAAAGGAACGGAAGCTGTTGGCTCCCAGATTCAGCGCCGCATCCTCCACAGATGCGCCGATCTGCTGCAGCCCCGCCGTGGCAGAGCTGTAACAGGTGGGAATATTCCAGAACAGCAGGGCCAGAACCATAATCACGGAGGTTCCCGTCAGCTCAAGGGGCGGCGCATTAAAGGCCATCACGAAGCCGATGCCGAGGAACATACCGGGAATGGCGCCGGGCAGAATACCCAGGAAATCCAACAGGCGGTTAATGCCCACCTGCTTCTTCTGCACGATGTAGGCCAGGACCATCGCCAGGAACGAAGCCCCCAGAGAAGCCAGGAAGCCATAGCGGATCGAGTTCCAGATCTGCTTTCCCTTCAGGAACACATACTGGATATTCTTCATGGTCATCGACCAGTCATAGCCCCAGGTCTTGGTAAACGCGCCGTAGAAAAGCGTACCGTAGACCAACAGGATAAAGAGGGAGATCAGCATCGTCAGGCTGAACAGCCCCCATTTGACCCACTTGGGGACCGGAAAGGGGTTCAAGGAGATCTCCTTGCCGGTGATTGTCACATAAGACCGTTTGCCCACCCAGAAGTTTTTCACCAGGAACAACACCACCGCAGGGACCAGCAGTGCCACCGCCAGCACAGAGGCGGTCTTCATATCGTACCAACCGGAAATCTGCATATAGGCTTCTGTGGGTAACAGGGCCAGATCTCCGCCAATCATCTGGGGATTGCCGAAGTCGGTAAGTACATTGATGGCAGCCACCAACGCACCGCCAGCCACGCCGGGGCGGCACAGCGGCCAAAAAACATCCTTGAATACACGCCAGCGGGGAGCGCCCATGTTATAGGCCGCATACTCCAAATTGGTAGAAATGGAGCGGATCACGCCATAAATGACAGAATATGCATACGGAAAAAACGTGACGGTCTGGACGATCCACAGGCCCAGCCGGCCATAAATATCAACATGCAGCCCCAGAAGCTGTTTGGTGACGATACCCTGTACGCCGAAAAGCAGAATATAACTCAGTGCCACGATGAAAGGCGGGGACACGATGGGCAACAGCGTCACAAATCTGAAAAGGCCTTTACAAGGAACATCCAGCCGGGCAATAACGTATGCAAAGAGGAATGCCACCGCCGTGCAGGACACCGTGGAAATCAGGGTCATGAACAGGCTGTTTTTCAGGGCTGTAAACCAACGGGCTTTCTGGAACAGCTGCATATAGTCCTGTCCGCTGGGGAACGTGATAACCCGGATCACCGGGTATACCACGAAGAATCCAATGAAAAGGATAATCGCGATAATGGCCAGCATTAAAAGCGGTTCGTTTTTCAGCCGCTTCATTTCTTTGACCGATTCCCGGAGCGCAACACCGGAGGCCATAAGGATCAGCTCCTTCCGATAAGGTGATAAAAGAGGTTCGTTGAAAGTATAGGGTGTCTAAAAATAGCATGGGCCGCCTGCCCACAACGCAGGCAGGCGGCCCAAGGGTAAATGAGAAATGAAATCAGGCGCGGTTGGAAATGATCTCAGCGTCGAACTTCTCCAGAACGGCTTCCTTCATAGAAGCGGCCTGATCACGGTCATAGTCAACAAGGTCTACTTCCTCCAGAGTGGGCAGACCGGCAGGGGCTGCCACATCGGCGCGGACAGGATAGCGGTAAGAAGTGGCAACGCTCAGTTCCTGCGCTTCCTTCGTCAGCAGCCAGTCGATGAACACCTTGGCGTTCTCGGTGTTGGGGCCACCCTTAATGATGGCGGAGCCGCCGATCTCATAAGCAGTCTGCTTGGGGATGATGAGCTTCAGCGGATAGCCCTGCTGCTGGATCTTGAAGCTATCATGAGCCCAGGCGATGGAGGCGATGAACTCACCGGTAGCCACAGGGCTGATGACATCGCCGGCACCCTTATAATAATGATGTACGTTCTGATCCAGAGCCTTCAGATAATCCCACGCAGCATCCTCGCCCAAGCGGAAGATCTGGCAGGCAGTGGCGATGTAAGCGCCTCCGGCCGTGGTGGGGTTGGCCCACACGAACACGTCCTTATAGTTGGGATCCAGCAGATCATCCCAGGTTTCCGGCATCTTGACACCCTTGGGAGTCAATTCCTTCTCAAAGCGCTCCTCGTTGATGATGATGCTCAGAACGCCCATGTACCAGCCCTGCCAGAAATGATTGGGATCGTTAAAGCGGGCATCCAGGCTGTCATTGTTGGGAGAGTCATATGCCTCAAAAGCACCTGCGGTGGCCAAAGAGCCATACAGGTCCACAGAGCCGCCTACCAGAATGTCTGCCTTTGGATTGGCCATCTCTGCCTGCACACGGGCCACGGCATCGCCGCCGCCCAGAGAGATGTACTCGATCTCAATGCCGGTATCCTTCTTGAACTGGTCTGCGATGGCGATGGTATTGTCCTCGTTCAGTGCGGAATAGACCACCAGCTTGCCGCCGGTCTGTCCTGCGGTGCTGTCGTCATTCGTGTCTGCGGGAGGGGTATCCGTTTTGCCGCCGCATGCGGCCAAAGTCAGCGCCATAGTCAGCGCCAGTGCTAAGCTCAAAAACTTCTTCATGGGACACAGCTCCTTTTCATCATATTGATTTTGAGGAAAACGCGGTGCGCTTCTGTATCTATACCGTACCAAATATTTTGGAACGTGTCAATTATTATTTTAGCATTTTACACATATTCTCATCGCTTTCGTCATTATGCATATATAATATGAACAACAATCGGCGTATTGCACAGTGCGCTCTTGCGTCCATTGACTTGATGCAGCAGTAAAATCATAGTAAAATAAATGTATCACAAATATAGGGGGAGGATGACGTATGCCCACCATCAAGGATATTGCCCGAGAGGCGGGTGTTTCCCACGGGACGGTCTCCAACGTTATCAACGGCCGGGGCAACGTCAGCGTGGAGAAGATACAGCTGGTGTGGCAGGCTGCGGAGAAGCTGGGCTACAAGGTCAACAGCAAGGCGCAAAGCCTCCGGCAAGGTCAGGACCGCAGCATTGCGGTGCTTCTGCCGAGCATTGAGGACCGCCGCTGGGCGGCCATGTATGAGGTATTCCAGAACGAGTTTATCCGGCACGGCTACTCAGTTCAGCTATATTCCACCCGCTCTATGGAGACCACTGAGAAAGAACTGCTGGCCTCTGCTCTGGCTGAGCGGGTCAGCGCGGTCATCAGCCGTTCGTGTCTGTTGGATGCCGCGGCGTATTATCGGGCAGAGACCCCGGAGCTTCCAATTGTACTCCTTTCTCGGGAAAGCCGTGCACTCGAAAATGTTATGTATGCCGCGTTCGATCCCGAGCGAATGGGAACAGACATTGCCTGGCATCTGCGGCGGAAAGGACTGCGGCGGATCGGTATTTTTACAGAGCCTGCCGCATTTCCGGATACCGCGCTGTTTCTAAATGGATTCCGGACGGTCTGTGCGGATGAGACAAGTATTCTGGATTGCCCAAATCATCAGGTGGATCTGCGGGCCTTTGAGCTTTTTGAAGAGGACGAACCGTTTGATGCCATCGTATGCACGGATCAGCGCCGGGAATCGGCTGTCCGGGCGGCCTGTGCTTATGCCAGCCGTCGGCCGCTGCCGCTGATCGTGTCTGCTGCCCCCCGGTCTGCTGTGACCGATCCGTTGGCGTTGGCATATGAGCTGGATTACAAGCGTCTGGCGCACCGGATCGTTAAGGCTCTGCTGGCACGTCTGGAAACGCGATCCCCCCTGCCGCCGACCCTTTTTATGGAGAACAATGGTTTTCGAAATCAGATGCCGGTGCCGCAGTTGACGGAATCAAACCTGCGGATGCTCACAATGGCGTCCCCTTCCACCACAGCGTTGAAACGCCTGCTGCCGCATCTGGAAAAAAGCACAGGGATCCATTTGGAACTGACGGTGCTCCCTTCCCTGAGAGATGTCTACGAGGTGATCCAATCCTCCGGCAGCGGACGGTATGATCTGATCCGGATGGATGTGGCCTGGATGGACGAGCTTGCTAAAAAGCTGTTTCGGCCGCTCCATCAAATTCCCTTTGACTGGGACGGTCTGCTGGCGCAGACGCTGCCGGAGTTCGGAGACAGCTATACCTCCGTCAACGGAGAGCGCATCTGCGTCCCCTACGATCCCAGCACACAGCTTATGTTTTACCGGCGGGATTTGTTTTGCGACCCCACCTACAAGCGAATGTATTTTGAAGCCTACCGGCGGGAACTGGAGGTTCCAAAGAGCTTTGAAGACTACAATCGGATCGCAGGCTTTTTCACCCGCAGCCTCAATCCGGCTTCCCCTGTGCAGTATGGTACGACGGTAGCCATCGGCAACGTGGTGGTAAGCCCCAGTGAATTTCTGCCCCGTTTGTTTGAGCAGGGTGGAAAGCTGTTCAACGCCAAAGGCCAGATCACTGTCGACACCCCGGAAGCCTTGGCAGCCCTGAAAAACTACCGGGAAACGTATGCCTGCTCCGACAGGACCGTGCATGACATCTGGAAAAACGTGCTGGAAGGCTTTGCGGATGGCTCCGCCGCCATGACAGTGGTGTTTATCAACTATGCCTCCCACATTTTAAACTCCAAGATGTCCAGCATCGCCGGCAAGCTTGGCTTTGCGCCGGTACCAGGCGGCAAGCCCCTGTCAGGCGGCGGCGTGGTGGGAATCACCCGAAGCTGCGCGCACCCGGAAACGGCTTGTGCGTTTTTGTCCTGGCTGTATTCCAACCAGACCGCACCGGCGTTCACCTTACTGGGCGGGTTGTCACCCTGCCGTTCGGCATACAGCAACCGGGACATCAAGGAGCGGTATCCTTGGCTGTCTGCGGCCCGCCGCAGCTTTCCCAGCGCCCAGCGCCGGAGTGGAAGTGCCTATTACAGCAACTTCAGCGAGCTGCAAATGGAGAATATCCTGGCAGCCTATGTGCAGCGGGCAGTCCTCGGCGTCTGTACGCCGGAGGAGGCCCTTGCGCAGGCGCAAGCGGAAATGGACGCACATTTTACCGCAAATTCGGAATTTCTCTGATAATGGCGCGGCTTAGAGTGAAAAAGCGCAAAGAAAAACACGGCAAGCATGCCGTGTTTTTCTTTTATGCCCCTTGTGCTTATACCGTTTTCATTCCCCAAAAACGTGCAGATACACCGAAATAAGGACCGAGAGGACCTCGCAATTACATCTAATCAGTTCAATGCTCCAGCTGGTCCACGAACTGCCGGGCCGTCCGTCCGGAACGGCTGCCGCTGCGGACCTGCCAGGTGGCGGCTGCGGCCCGGAGCTGTTCCGGCGAGAGGTACGTCCCCGCCTTTTCCGAAAGTGCGGAGACGATCTGCTGGTATTCCTCGAAGGTGGGAGCCGGGTAGAAGATCTGCAAGCCGAAGCGGCTGGCCAGAGATAGCTTTTCCTCCACGGTGTCGGAGCGGTGAATGTCGCCGTTGTGCTCCACATCGCTGCGGTCGCTCCACACCTCCCGCACCAGATGGCGGCGGTTGGAGGTGGCGCAGATCCGCACGTTTTCCGGCGGCGCCTCCGCCCCGCCCTCCATGACGGCCTTCAGATATTTATAGGAGGTCTCGTTTTCCTCAAAGGACAGATCATCCAGAAACAGAAGAAAGCGATAATTGCGGCCCTTCACCTGCCGCAGAATATCGGGGATCAGGTCATACTGCTCCTTGTAAAGCTCAATGAGCCGCAATCCCTGATCGGCGTACTCGTTGACAAGGGCCTGAATGCTGGTGGATTTTCCGGTACCGGCGTCACCGTAGAGCAGCACATTGTTGCTGCCCTTCCCCCGCAGAAAGGCTTCCGTATTGCGGATCAGCAGATCCTTCTGCTGCCGGTAGCCCACCAGATCCGCCAGACGCACAGGAGGACGGTCCTCCACGGGGACCAGCTCCGCGCCGTTCCCTGTCCTTCTGGCCCGGAACACCTGCCTCATGCCCAGCAGACCGACGCCCTGGGTCTGGTAGAAAGCCGTCAGACGGCCCAGCAGCCCCTCCGGAGAACCGGCGGCGGCCAGTTCCCCGCTGAACGCCAGAAACGAGGCGCAATCCGCGGTATGGCGGCTCTCGTGGCGAAAGTCCCGCAGCAGCGGCCACGCCCCGCCCTCCGGCGGTGCGTTCAACAGCTCAAAAAAGAGCTTCATATCTGCCAGCGCCAGCGCTTTCAGCGTGTCCTGTCCGTTGGAACGCCGCTCCCATGCGAGAGAGAAAGGGTTTTCACTTGACACCAACTCCCGGGCGATGCAGCAGCGCCACAGGTCTCCCTGCCAGCCGTTTTCCACGGCCAGCGCCACCAGCTCCCCCTGAGCGGCCACGCGGACGGCTTCCTCCGACGACATAAGCCGCCGGAGAAGGCTGTCCGGCTTCTGCCGGAACAAAATCAGACGGTCTAATGCCTCAACTGTGTGCATAAGTTCCGCCCTCATTGCAGAATAGCGCCCTTGTCAGCAGAGGACACCAGCTTGGCGTAGCGGGTCAGATAGCCGCTCTTGATCTTCGGCTCCGGGCAGACCCAGGTTTTCCGGCGCTCCGCCAGCTCCGCGTCCTCCACGCACAGGTGGATGGACCGGCCGGGAATGTCGATCTCAATGAGATCCCCCTCCTGCACCAGACCGATCACGCCGCCGGAGGCAGCCTCCGGGCTGACGTGGCCGATGGAGGCTCCCCGGGTCGCGCCGGAGAACCGGCCGTCGGTGATGAGGGCCACGTCCTTGTCCAGTCCCATACCGGCGATGGCGGAGGTGGGGTTCAGCATCTCCCGCATACCGGGGCCGCCCTTGGGACCCTCGTAGCGGATCACCACCACATCGCCGGGATGGATGCCCCCGGCGTAGATGACGGCGATGGCCTCCTCCTCGCTGTTGAACACCCGGGCGGGACCCTTGTGCCGCAGCATTTCCGGGGCCACGGCGCTCTGCTTCACCACGCAGCCGTCCGGAGCCAGATTGCCGAACAGGGCGGCGATGCCGCCGGTCTTGGAATAAGGCTCCTCCAGCGGGCGGATGAGACTGGTGTCCAGATTCTCCGCCGTTTCCAGATTTTCCCCTACGGTCTTACCCGTCACGGTGGGCAGCGAGGTATCCAGCAGACCGGCCTTAGTCAGCTCCTTCATCACGGCCCAGACGCCGCCGGCCCGGTCCAGATCCTCGATATAGGTGTCACCGGCAGGAGCCAGATGGCAGAGGTTGGGAGTCTTGTCGCTGATGCCGTTGACCATGCGCAGATCCAGCTCCACCCCAGCCTCGTGAGCGATGGCGGGCAGGTGCAGCATGGTGTTGGTGGAGCAGCCCAGCGCCATGTCCACGGTCTCGGCGTTGTGGAAGGCGGCTTCCGTCATAATGTCCCGGGGTCGGACGTTTTTCGCCACCAGCTCCATGATCTTCATGCCGGTCTGCTTGGCCAGCCGCAGCCGGGCGGAGTACACGGCGGGAATGGTGCCGTTGCCCCGGAGGGCCATGCCGATGGCCTCCGTCAGGCAGTTCATGGAGTTGGCGGTATACATCCCGGAGCAGGAGCCGCAGGTGGGACAGGCGTTTTCCGTATAATCCGCCACCCCGGCCTCGTCCAGCTTTCCGGCGTGATACGCCCCCACCGCCTCAAACATATGGCTCAGGCAGGTGCGGCGGCCATCCTTGAGGCGGCCCGCCAGCATGGGGCCGCCGGAGCAGAAGATGGTGGGGATATTCAGCCGCGCCGCCGCCATCAGCAGGCCCGGCACGTTCTTGTCGCAGTTGGGGATCATCACAAGGCCGTCAAACTGATGGGCCATGACCATGGCCTCCGTGGAATCTGCGATGAGGTCCCGGGTCACCAGAGAATACTTCATCCCCACATGGCCCATGGCGATGCCGTCGCACACGGCGATGGCCGGAAACATCACCGGCGTGCCGCCTGCGGCCCGGATACCGGCCTTTACAGCCTCGGCGATCTTGTCCAGCCCCATGTGGCCGGGGACGATCTCGTTATAGGAACTGACCACGCCGATGAGGGGCCGGGAAAGCTCCTCATCGGTATAGCCCAGCGCGTAAAGCAGGCTGCGGTTGGGCGTCCGCTCCACGCCGGTCTTGATCTGTTCAGAACGCATACGCTTCTCCTCCCCTCGGTTCAGTTGGAGGCGGTATCCAGATCCTTGTCGCCGCCCCAGATCATGTTGCGGCGCAGCTCCTCGCCCACCTGCTCCATGGGGTGCTTGGCCAGCTGGTCCCGCTTGGAGTTGAAGAAGGTGCGGCCCCGGCTCTTGTTCTCCGCGATCCAGCGGCCGGCAAAGGTGCCGTCCTGAATGTCCGCCAGCACCGCCCGCATCCGGGCCTTGGTCTCCTCGTGAGGCAGTACACGGGGGCCGGAGACGTACTCGCCGAACTCGGCGGTATCGGAGATGGAGTAATTCATGGCGGCCACGCCGCCCTTGTTGATGAGGTCGATGATGAGCTTCATCTCGTGGATGCACTCGAAATAGGCGTTCTCCGGGGCGTAACCGGCTTCCACCAGCGTCTCGAAGCCGCACTGCATCAGATCTACCACACCGCCGCACAGAACGGTCTGCTCGCCGAAGAGGTCGGTCTCGGTCTCATCGTGGAAGGTGGTCTCCATGATGCCTGCCCGGGCGCCGCCGATGCCGGCGATGTAGGCCAGCGCGATCTCGTAGGCCCGGCCGGTGGCGTTCTGCTCCACGGCCACCAGGCAGGGCACGCCCTTGCCGGAGACATAGGTGGAGCGGACGGTGTGGCCGGGGCCCTTGGGCGCCGCCATGAACACATCCACACCGGCGGGCGGCACGATCTGCTTGTAGCGGATGTTGAAGCCGTGGGCAAAGGCCAGGGCGTTGCCTTCCTCCAGATAGGGAGCGATATCCTTCTTGTAAACGTCGGCCTGTACCTCGTCGTTAATGAGCATCATCACGATGTCGCCCCACTTGGCGGCCTCGGCAACGGTCTTGACGGTAAGCCCCGCGGCCTCCGCCTGGGCCCAGTTCTTGGAGCCTTCCCGCAGGCCCACGCAGACCTCGCAGCCGGAGTCCTTCAGGTTCAGGGCATGGGCATGGCCCTGAGAGCCGTAGCCGATCACGGCGATCTTCTTGCCGTTGAGATAGTTCAGGTCGCAATCCTTTTCATAATACATCTTAGCCATGGTAGATTTCTCCTTTTTATAATGGTTTTGTGTTGAAATAAATGATAAATGCCCGGTTTACAGCATTTTTCCAAGATTGAATTCCAGTGTTTCCTTCCGCTCGTCCTGAATGGTATACCGGCCCCGCTCCAGCGCCACCATGCCGGTGCGGACCATTTCCAGAATACCGAACTCCCGGAGCAGGTCCGTCAGCGCCTCGTTTTTGGATTCCTCCCCGATGACCGCCAGGGTCATGGAGGTGGAGGAAACGTCCAGAATGGAGGCCCGGAACACGTTGGCCAGCTGGATCAGCTCGCTGCGGACGCTCCGCTCCTCTGCCCGGACCTTGCAGAGCACCATCTCCCGGCGGATGGAGTGTTCCTCCGCCAGCAGCCGGACGGAATGTACCGGCACCATTTTGGACAGCTGGTTGCACAAAAGTTCCGTCTGCTGGTCGTCCGTCAGGACCTCCAGCGTCAGGCGGGACAGGCCGCGTTCCTCCGTGGGGCCGACGGCCAGAGACTCGATGTTGAACCCCTTGCGGGAAAACAGCCGGGAGATCTGGGAGAGCACGCCGGGTTCGTCATCCACCAGAACGGAAAAGGTGCGTAATGTCGTTTCCATGATGTTGTCCTCCTCTCCTCAGCTCAGCAGGAATTCCGTGATGTGATGACCGCCGTTGACCATGGGGTGCACCATCTCGTCGGCGTTGATGGCGCAGTCGATGACGTAGCCCCGGCCCTGAGCGCTTTCCGCCAGCGCCTCCGTGATGGCCTCCTCCAGCTCGCTGGGCTGGGTGACCCGGCGGCCCTTCAGACCGAAGGCGTCCGCGAACTTCACGAAGTCCGGGCTGCGGTTTTCCAGAGACGTCTGGGAATACCGGTGGTCATAGATCAGGCTCTGCCACTGCCGGACCATGCCCAGATTCCGGTTGTTGAAGATCACGGTGATGACCGGCAGCCCGTAATAGGCCTCGGTAGCCAGCTCGTTGCCGTTCATGCGGAAGCAGCCGTCGCCGGTGATGTGGATCACCGTTTTGTCCGGGTTCCCCTGTTTGGCGCCGATGGCGGCCCCCAGACCGAATCCCATGGTGCCGAAGCCGCCGGAGGTCAGGAGCTGGCCGGGATAGTCGAAATGCAGGTGCTGGATGGCCCACATCTGGTGCTGGCCCACATCCGTGGCCACGATGGAATCCTGCGGGCATTTCCGGGCGATGGCGGAAAGCACCTGCTTCGGCGTCAGGACGCTCTCGCTTTCGCCGTACTCCGTTTCCCGGGGGAAGGAGAGCACGAAGTCCTTCCACTCCTTATGCTCGTACTGGGGCAGGCGCTCCAGCAGCAGGTTCAGGACCTGCTTGGCGTCACCGATGATGTGGTGGTCCGTCTGGACATTCTTGTTGATCTCCGCCCGGTCGATGTCGATATGGACGATCTTGGCCTGATGCGCAAAGGTCTCCGGCTTCAACGCCACCCGGTCGGAGAACCGGCAGCCCACGGCGATCAGCAGATCGCAGTTGTCGCAGGCCATGTTGGAGGCCACGGAGCCGTGCATCCCGATCATGCCGGTGGTCATCACGTCCCGGCCGGAAACACCGCCGCCACCCATCACGGTAATGGCCACCGGCGCGTCGATCCGGCGGACAAACTGCCGGAATTCCTCGTGGGCACGGCTGCGGACCACGCCGCCGCCGCAGATCAGCATGGGCTTTTTGGATTCCGCGATCATCTCCACCAGCTTTTCCACGTCGTCCAGATCCGCCTCCGGCATTTTCAGGCTGCTGGTGTAGGCCCGCCGGATCAGAGATGCCAGATGCCCGGAGGCAGCGTGCTGCTCCAGAGGCAGCGGCTCGTAGTCGCACTCGGCGCTGGTCACGTCCCGGGTGATGTCGATGACCACCGGACCGGGGCGGCCGCTGCGGGCCAGGGCGAAGGCCTCCCGCACCGTGTCCGCCAGCTTTGTCACATCCCGCACCAGATAGGTGGATTTCGTAATGGGCATCGTAATGCCGGTGATGTCCACCTCCTGAAACGCGTCCCGGCCGATGAGGTTCTGGGGCACGTTGCAGGAGATAAAGACCACCGAGGAGGAATCCATGTACGCGGTGGCGATGCCGGTGGTCAGGTTCGTTGCACCGGGGCCGGAGGTGGCGAAGCACACGCCCACCTTGCCGGTGCTGCGGGCGTAGCCGTCCGCCGCGTGAGCGGCCCCCTGCTCATGGGAGGTCAGAATATGGGTGATCTCCTTGCAGTCATATAAAGCGTCATACACGTTCAAAATCGTGCCGCCGGGATACCCGAAAATGGTATCCACCTTCTGTTCCCGCAGACATTCCATCAAGATCCGCGCGCCTGTGAGTTTCATGTCGATTTCCTCCCCGTACAAGTAGCAAAAAAAGCGGCCCCGCTGACCAGCGGGACCGCTTTCGGCTCGTTTTTCTTACAAGCTCAACCGTTCTGTACCCCACGCCAGCCATATGGAATTGTGCCAATAATGGAAATAATGGCAACAAAAATGGACGCCATAATGGCGTCCATAATAATGGCGATCATAGAGCGAGAGCTTGCGGCGCAAGAGGATACGGCGTCTGCCTTGGCAGCCGCTGCGACAGTATGATCGAACATCTTCCTCATCCTGTCCACACCCCTCTCGTAAGATGTGGTTACAGTACCACTCATGAAGCGCTTTGTCAATCCGGTTTTGATAGATCGACCTATCTTTCGTAGCATTTCCAAAAATTTGCGAAATCCCGGCAAATTGGAATTGTAAATTTTGCCATAAAAAGCCGATCCCGGATCAGTTCTGCGGAAGGGCCGCAGACTTATACAGCACCCAAAACGGTGCCCTCTGCCGGAGATTCTTCTCCGACAGGGAACGCCGTTTCCGCTTTTCTGCTCCGGAGATCCATTCAGGAAATCCCGCCGCTTTTCCGGGAACGGCCCTCAGTCCTCCACCTCCGCAAGCACATTGGAACCTTTTGATGATCGGCCGCACATTTTCTGTTCGTAGCTGTCGCTTTGTGTCAAACTTTATATTTTATCAGTTATAACTTATAAACTCGCAATTTCTCAATTGAATTTCAACCGTAAGTGTGCTATACTATAGTCAGCCACGGAAAGGAGGCTAAGACTTATGATCAAACGCGAACTGTATATGAGCCGTATCCGTCCTTTTATCGGAACAGAGCTGATTAAAGTCATGACCGGTATTCGCCGCTGCGGGAAGTCGGTCATGTTGGAGCTGATCAAGCAGGAACTCACGGAGTCCGGTGTCAGCCCGACGCAGTTTGTCTCCATAAATTTTGAAGATATGAGCTATTCCCACCTGCAAACCGCACAGGCGCTGCATGATGAGATCACCAAACGCGCCAAGGAGATCGGTGGCAAGGTCTACCTCTTTTTCGATGAGATCCAGGAGGTCAAGGACTGGGAGAAGTGCATCAACTCTCTCCGTGTTTCGCTGGATTGCGACATCTACATCACCGGATCCAATGCAAAGCTGCTGTCCGGTGAGCTTGCGACCTATTTGGGCGGTCGGTATGTGGAGTTTGTGATCTATCCGTTTTCTTTTGGGGAGTTCATGGAGTTGTATCGCACGATCACACCCGATGCGTCCATCCAGCAGAGTTTCCAAACGTATCTGCTTGCCGGAGGGATGCCCTACCTCGCAAACCTCCGCTATGCGGATGCGCCGTCCAAGCAATATCTTCACGATCTGTTCAACTCTGTCCAGCTCAAGGACATCGTGAAACGGAATAAAATCCGGGATGTTGACCTGCTGGAACGAATCATTGCCTATGTGATCGCCAATGTGGGAACGACCTTCTCTGCGACCTCGCTTGCGAAGTTCCTGAAAAACGAGCAGCGCACCGTTGCCCCGGAAACGATCCTGAATTACATCAGATACTGCTGTGAGGCGTACCTGTTCTATCAGGTGAAGCGGGAGGATTTGCAGGGCAAACAGATCCTTGCCTCCAATGAGAAGTACTATATTGCCGATCATGGCATCCGCGAGGCGGTCTTCGGCGGCAATATGCGGGACATCAATCTCATTTTGGAAAATATCGTGTATCTGGAACTGCTGCGCCGAGGCTATGAAGTGACTGTCGGCAGAACGGGCGATAAGGAAATTGATTTTGTATGCGACAAGCGCGGCGAAAAGCTGTATGTTCAGGTCACTTACCTGCTGGCATCGGAAGAAACCGTCAACCGTGAGTTTGGTGCGTATGACTCTATCCGCGACAACTTCCCGAAGTACGTTGTTTCTCTCGATGAGTTCGATATGAGCCGAAACGGGATCAAACACCGGAATATCCGCGACTTCCTCTTGGCTGAGGAATGGAACTGATATCAGTACCCGCCGCAGTTTTTCACTGCGGCGGGTATTTTCATGCGGCACATCAGAAAAAGCCACCTTGCGCTTCCGCTTTTCTGTACCAGAGATCCGTTCAGGAAACTCGTCGCTTTTCCAGGAGCGGCCCTCAGTCCTCCACCACCAGGCGGCCCTCCACCTCCTGGCTGAGGTGCTGGTTCACCGTCAGGTATTCCTCCACCACGTCCCGGGCGGAGGTGGACAGCACCCGGATCTTGCCATTTTTCTCCACCTCTTCCAGCGTGATGTCCAAAAACGGCTTGAGGTTGTTGTAGTGGTACTTCTGCACCGCCACGGTGTAGAGCCGCTCAGCGTACAGAGCCTCGCCGTCCAGTGTCAGGGTGCGGAAGGTCTGCTCGTTGCGGGACCAGACGATGTGCGTCCCGTGGGAAAACTGGTAGAACTCCGTGTGCTCCCCCTGAAACGCCTCATCCCGCAGAATATGGCGGATCATCCGTTCCAGCTGGGTGCCGGTGACCTTGAGCATATACACCGCGTCATCATAGGGCAGGCACTCCACAAGGTCTGCGTAGTGGACCACCGGGCCGAGGGCGTAGCTGCGGATGGCCCCGGACCCCATGAGCATCAGGTCGATGCCGAAGCTGTCCCGCAGAATGTCGGCGATGAGGTCCCCCAGCGACGTTTCCTGATTGCGCTTGGGATGGGTCAGCTCACAGGAAAGACGGGTAATGATGCGGTCATACTTCTGAGAGGTGGCGCTCCTGTAGCGCTGAATGAAGTTCTCCACCTCCTCGTCCCGGGGACAGTGAGCGTCGTCGATGGGGACCATCTGCCAGGTAAAGGTGTCGATGGCGTTGAGGTCGGTGTCCACCATGATGTCGAACCGGCCGATCTCGTCGGTGCCGGTGCCCGCTTGCACGATGTAAATGTCGTTGACCTTGAAGGGCTCCTCTAACTTTGTGTGGCTGTGGCCGCCAATGATGACGTCCACGCCCCAGTCCGGGTCCAGCATCGCCGCCAGCTTCTTGTCCTCCTCAAAGCCGATGTGGGTCAGCAGCACGGTGAAACAATGTCGATGGCGTTGTAGGCGTTGCAGATGTTGCCCACCTCCCGGGCCGCCTCCCCGATGTCCACAAAGGACCCGATCAGCTCGTCCGTCTTGGTGGCGGCCAGCACCTCCTCCGTGATGATGCCGATGAACAGGATCTTCATATCGTCGATATGGGCGATCCAGAAGGGCCGGAACATCCGCCGTCCGTTGGATTTGATGTGCAGATTGGCGTTGATGATGGGGAAATCCGCGCACTTTTCCAGAAACAGCAGATGGGCGAGGCCGTAGTCGATCTCGTGGTTGCCGATGGTGGCCACGTCCGGCCCCACCAGATTCATGATGCCGATGGTGGAGGTGCCCTTGTACTCCGAATCAATGACGCTGCCGCGGAACATATCGCCCGCCACGGCGTAGATCACGTTCTTTTCCTCCCGCCGCACTTTATTGACATAGCCCGACAACAGCGACACACCGCCCACCAGCCATTCGTCGATCTGTTCGGCCAGAAAATCGCCATGCATATCATTCGAGTGCAGGATCGTCAGCTTTTTCAGATTCTTCATGCGCCTCTCCTTTCTTCCGCAGCCGATCGCTTCTCCGCTCGTTCGTTCCTCCCGATTCCGACACAGCCCTCAGGGGGCTGACCGCAGTTTGAACAGGGGGTGCGCCGGTTTCCCCACCGCACCCCCAGCGCCTATTCACTTGTAAGAGATGGGCGGCAGGCCCGCTTGACATCACCTTTGCGGTGCAAACGCCCCAATGGTATTACTTATGATAATAACATGATATTGGGAATCGCCGCAAAATGCAAGAACATTTTGCGTTCCTACCAGAAACATTTGTGCGCACGGTAAAGATTCCGAATTAAAACACGCACAGGGCGGTGAAGCAGGCGGCGTCCGGGCCGAGGGCCTCCATGAGATAGCTGCCGTCCCCGTTCCGGAAGCCCACCAGACGCAGCGTTTCGCCAAGGGTGGCCTCGTGGTTGTAATTGATGTAGAATTCCCGGGGCGTCCGCTCCTGTAAGTCACGGGGCAGGTAGTCCCAGATAATGTCGCCGTAGTTGGCGCTGTAAAGGTGGCCGTTGCCGTCCAGATCGGACCAGACCACCTGCCGGGTCCCCAGTTCCTCCACCCCCTCGTGGGGCAGCAGGAGCTTTTTCGGGTCCGGGCAGTCGATGACCCGGTCGCAGATCCCTATGGGCTTGGCGGTAAAGGCGGAGGGCCGCATGATCTTCCGGGTGGCGGGGTTCACCAGGATCCAGTCGCTTTTCACCGACACCCGCACCTCACCGGCCTGATCCTTCATCTCGTAGACCCGCTGCATATGGGCGCCCTTGACCCCGTTTTCGTAGGTGGCGATGTCCAGCACATCCCCCGCCATGGGGATCCGGTGGATGCGTATGGCCAGCCGTGAGAGCAGGAATACCTCCCCCATTTCAAACAGCACGTCATGGGTCAGGCCCCGGGCGTTGTAGTCATACCCCGCGTAGGCAGCCGCCTTGTTCAAAAGGCCGGAGACCCTTGCCCGCTGATACCGGTCGCAGTCGGCAAAGCACAGCTCCTCCTGCCGGAAGTAACCGTTTTTATATAATTCCTGCCGGAAATCCTTCATGTGTATCCCTCTTTCCGTTGTTTTATGGACTTAATTTACCACAAACCGCGGTTTTTCACAATGCCCGAGTTTGACAACGCCCCGCCCTGCGGTACAATGACCGTATTGTGAATTTGCTGGAAACGGTGCGAGGAAGAACGCAGCAAGCAGGGCCGGACAGAAAATTTCTGTCCGGCCCTGCCCTTTTACTGTTATTGTATTTGTCGACCGAGGGGCCAGCCTTGAATCGGTTTCCCCGTCAGCGCATGGACCGGTATTCAGCCAACACGCTGTCCAGCAGGTCCGCGGCGCTCTGATAGATGGCGGCGTTCATCTGGTTGAAGGGGCAAACGGCCCGGTCGCTGATCTCCAGTCCCCGGTGCACCAGCAGCTTTTTGAGGATCAGGGAACAGTTGGTGTCCATATCGTAAATGGGCATCAGCTTCTGGATCAGGTGGTACAGGGCGAAGGTGCGATCAAAGTCCCTTTCGTTGGCAGCCTTCACCAAACTGCTCCAAATCTCCGGCACGATGATAGACAGCGCACCGATGCACCCGCCGCCCCCGTTGTTGGCGATGTTGCTGAGGAACTGGTCGTCAAAGCCGGAGTAGACGGTGAAGGGCTTCCCCTCTACCGCCCGGCACACCATATTGGTGTGGCCGGGGATGGACACGGAATCCTTCAGCCCGATGATGTTGGGGTTCGCATCGATCAGACGGCGGATCGTCTCCGGGGCGATGGAATGTCCGGTGCGGGGCGGGAAATTGTAAAGATACAGGTCTCCCTTCACGTCTTTGGCCAGACGGTCATAGTAGACGAACAGCTTTTCCTGATCCATCTCAAAATAGTAGGGGCTGATGACCATGGGCGTGTAGCCCAGCTCATACACCGCGTTGGACAGGGCCAGCGTATCGGCGTAGCGGATGCAGCCGGTACCGGCCAGCAGCTCCACCCGTCCGTTGACATACTCCGCATAGAAGCGGAAGAAGTCCAGACGCTCCTGCTCGTTCAGATCCGGGAACTCTCCGGCGGAGCCCAGCACAAGAATGCCGTCCAGCCCGCCCTCAATCAGGAAATCGATAACCTTTTTGTTGCCTGCGTAGTCGGGCTTTTCCTCTTCGTTGAAGATCGTGACAACAGGCGCGATGATTTTTGCCATAGAAATCCTCCTAATCAGCCAGCTTCAGTACATCGAACACCAGTGTGCTGGCGGCCATCATAGCAAGGCCGTTGATGGCCTCGTAGGCCAGCAGCTTCAGCCGCTTCCCGGATCATTCCCCGGCTGACGCCGAACCGATCCGCCAGTTCATATTCGTTGGGCAGCTTTGCACCCACCGCCAGCCGTTCATCCAGAATATACCGGATGAGATTGTCCTCAATGCACTCTGTCAGCGCTTGATTTTAATGTTAATCAGTTCTGCCGTAGTTTGCTCCTTTTGGATAAAAGGTCCCCCTCGTGTCTCCTGATTCCGGTGGCATTGTACCATACCCATACGGGAAATGTAAAGAATAATTCAACGGTCAGTTTACTGTTTTGCATCAGGAGCATGGCGCTCTATCCGCAGGTACAAGCAGCCATTCACCGCCGATGACACGGTGTTTCCCACGGCCCACGCCTGTGCGCAACAGCGTCTGCACGAAAAAACGGCCGACAGTTTGACTGCCGGCCGGGAAACTCTATATGTTTACCGCCCTCTTAACGGGCAGCGATTCACTTACGCCTCTGCCGGGCAGTCTGCCAGAGCCGCCTCGTCGGCGATGACGATGACATCCCGGTGGAGCTGCAGGATCGACGCCGGGACCTGAGGCGTCACGGGGCCGAAGAAGCTGTTCCGGATGGCCTCCGCCTTGTCCGCGCCGCTGGCGATCAGCAGGACCCGCTTGGCCTGCATAATGGCCTGCATACCCATGGAGTACGCCTGCCGGGGCACCTGCGCCTCGTTCTCAAAGAAGCGGGTGTTTGCGGCGATGGTGCTCTCCGTCAGGATCACCTGATGGGTGCCGCAGGCAAAGCAGCTGTCCGGCTCGTTGAAGCCGATGTGGGCGTTGCGGCCGATGCCCAGCAGCTGAAGATCGATGCCGTTATGTTCCTCAATGATCCGGTCATACCGGGCGCACTCCAAAGTGCTGTCGGTCTGGGTGCCGTCCGGCAGGAAGCTTCTGTCCGTCGGGATATTGATATGGTTAAACAGATTCTCCCGCATGAAGCGGCGGTAGCTTTGGGGATGATCCCCGGACAGGCCGCAGTATTCGTCCAGATTGATGGAAACCGCCTTCCCGAAATCCAGTTCGCCCTTCTGATACCACTCAACCAAATGGCGGTAGGTGCCGATGGGGGTGGAGCCGGTGGCAAGGCCCAGCACGCTCTTGGGGTTCAGGGACACCTGCGCGGCGATGATGTTCGCCGCCTTCAGGCTCATGTCCTCATAATTTTTCGCACGAATCAGTCTCATAGGACCTCCTTTACAAACTTCCGATTTTCCGGTTGTATTTCTCTCACGGACAATTATAAGGGCCGCGCCCGTTCCTGTCAATACGGCGTTCATCTGCCGATACGGCCATTTCTGCGGCGCTTCCCCCTCTTTCCCCGGCTATTGACAAGCTCTGCCCTTTCTGCAATACTCATCTTTAGCTGGCGGAACTTCGGCATCCGCCTGACCGGACGGGAGGAAACATGTTGAAACAAACTGGGTATCCCCGGGAAGCGCCTCTGCTTCCCGCTATTCTTCGCTTTTCCATTCCGCTGATGCTGACGGGGATCTTGCAGCTGGCGTACAACACGGCGGATTCCATCATCGTGGGCCGCTATGCGGGCCACGCTTCTCTGGCGGCCGTCGGTTCCACTACCTCTATTATTTTCCTCATCATCACGCTGTTCAACGGCGTTTCCATCGGCGCGAACTACATGGCCGCCCGGGACTTCGGCGCCCAGGATGACAGGGGTCTGTTCCGGACGGTACACTGTGCCGCCTTGCTGAGCGTTATTCTCGGACTGCTGGCCTGCGTGTGCGGGCTTCTGCTCTCCACCCCCCTGCTGCGCTGGGCGGACGCCCCGGAGGACGTTCTGCCCCTGTCGGTGCTGTATCTGCGGATCTACTTCTTAGGCGTCCCCGCTCTGGTGGTCTACAACTTCGGCAGCGCCCTGCTGCGGGCGGTGGGCGACACTTTTTATCCCCTGCTGTTCATGATCGTCTCCGGCGCGCTGAACGTCGCGCTGAATCTGCTGTTAGTGGTGGTCATCCCTCTGGATGTGGCCGGCGTGGCCATTGCCACCTCCGTCTCCCAGCTCCTCTCTGCGGTGCTGGTGACGGTCCGCCTGTGTACCTTCCGGGGGCCGTGCCGTCTGGAGCTGCGGAAGATCCGGCTGTATCCGGACCGGACGGGCCAGATGCTGCGGCTGGGCTTCTCCGCCGGGCTGCAGGGCGTTATTTTCTCCGCGGCCAACGTGATGATCCAATCCGCCATCAACTCCTTCGGCTCCGTGGTCATGGCGGGCAGCTCCGCCGCCTCTGGCATTGAGAACTTCATCCACACTGCGCTGAACACCTTCTACCAGTCCGCCATCACCTTCACCGGCCAGAGCATCGGGGCCTCCGATCCCCGCCGGGCCGTGCGGGTCTTTCGGATCAATCTGGCCCTGACAACAGGGCTGGGCATTGTGCTGTGCACACTGGCCCAGATCTTTCAGGCGCCCCTGCTGGGACTGTACGTCCAGTCCACCGATCCGGCCTATGACGCAGTCATCGCCGCCGGTGTGGTCCGGGTGCTGGCCCTCAGCCGGTTCCAGTGGGTCGGCGGCCTGATGGAAACGGCCTGCGGCACCCTCCGGGGTCTGGGCCACTCCATGAATCCCACCGTCACCACCCTCATCGGCGCGTGTCTGCTGCGGGTGGTCTGGCGGTACACCGTGTTTGAAGCGGTGGGCACCGTGGAGAGCATGTACTGGTCCTATCCGGTCAGCTGGCTTCTGACCTTCCTGATCCATTTGATCTATCTGGAGCGTGACCGCCGCAGGCTGATGGCGGAGAACACGGCCGCCCAATAAGCAGCAGTTCCCATTCCGGATTTTTATATTTCTCATAAGAGGAATTGCGTTTTGGCAAAACTACTTTTTGTGTGTCACGGCATTATTTGCAGAAATCTCTAAAATCCCCTGTAATATCAAGGTTTTTCGGGCTTGAAGGTAGTGCTACTACACCACTACTACACCAGTGAGTCTCGATGTGACAAAAATTTTGAGATCGAGGTCAAGTTTATGGAAAACAAAAAGAGTATCAACAATATTGAATATATTGGCTGGTGATTACTACATCCCGGATCTGAATCTTCCCAATGAGGAACGCCCTATCGGAAAATATGGGCAGATGCACCGAGAGCATCTGAAAGAGCATAACCCTATGAGATTCAACGATCTGGTTCTGGTGGGGCAGCTCTGGACTTACCTTGCCGATCTGAACGAGCAGGCACAGGACCGTTTGTCCCTGATTGTTGAGCAGATAAAGGTCGCCGAGGGTGTGACTGAGGAACTGAAAGCGGCCAACCAGATGGCCTGGATTCGAGCCATGAACAGCATCCACAATCGGGCAGAGGAAATTGTGTTGGAAGAAAACGTATATAGATAATATCTTACCGGACTTCATTTTTGATGGAGTCCGGATTTCTATATCCAGAAACAGCATTTCCTGTGTCGGCAAAAAGTGCAACAATTTCGTTTTGAATGCTATTGATATTTTTGCCGATGGCATGGTATACTATATAATAGATCAACGTAGTTTTTTGGATAGATTTTATGGCGGAGGATCATAGATGCGATATCTTTCAGTTGCTGAAATAGCGAAAAAATGGGATGTGTCCGAGCGCAGTGTTAGAAATTACTGCGCCCAGGGGCGTGTGAACGGTGCGTTTCTTACCGGCAAGACATGGAACATTCCGGAAAACGCAGAAAAGCCGGAGCGTACCAACAAAAGAAAAGATAAACCGACTACTCTGTTGGATATTCTGAAAGAACAGAAGGCAAGTAAATGTTCCGGTGGGATCTACCATAAAACACAGATCGAATTGACATACAATTCCAACCATATGGAAGGAAGCCGCCTGACACACGATCAAACCCGATATATCTTTGAAACCAACACCATCGGCGTAGAAAAAGAAGTGCTGAATGTGGATGACGTGATCGAAACAGCAAATCACTTCCGCTGCATTGACATGATTATTGATCATGCAAAAGCAGCTCTGACGGAGAAGTTCATCAAAGAACTTCACTTGGTTTTGAAAAACGGCACCAGCGATTCCAGAAAAGATTGGTTTGCTGTTGGCGAGTATAAGAAACTCCCGAATGAAGTCGGCGGCATGGATACCGCCCTTCCGGAAGAAGTTGCCGATAAAATGAAGGCCTTGCTGACGGAATACAACGCCAAGGAAAAAAAGACCTTTGAGGATATTCTGGACTTCCATGTGAAGTTTGAGCGGATTCATCCGTTCCAGGACGGCAACGGTTGTGTGGGCAGATTGATTATGTTTAAGGAGTGCCTGAAATACAATATCGTTCCGTTCATCATTGAGGACAATCTGAAGATGTTCTATTACCGTGGACTAAAGGAATGGGGCAATGAAAAGGGCTATCTGGCAGATACCTGCCTGACCGCACAGAATAAGTATAAAGCGTATTTGGATTATTTTAGGATTGCATATTAAGCAAGAAGCGAGATGCAGCTATGTCAGCAGAAAAGAACTGGCAATTTGAACTTGAAGAATCATAAAAAATAAAAATCTCATGCAATAAATCGTCCTTTCCGTGCATTACACGGATGACAGGAGATGGAAACCTATGCTCAGTATGCTGATGACAACCGAATATGCTCCGACAGAGGATCGGCACGAGCTGCAGCAGTTGCTGATTCACATTGCCGGCGGTGAGCGCGAAGCGCTGGCGGAGCTGTATCAGCGCACGAGATCGGCGGTGTACGGCTTAGCGCTGTCCTACCTCAAAAACGCACACGACGCACAGGATCTCACACAGGACGTCTACGTGCAGGTGTGGGACCGTGCGGAGCAGTACCGACTCACCGGCTCGCCCATGGGCTGGCTGCTGGCTGTATGCCGAAATCTGTGCCTGACGCGCCTGCGGCGGGAGGAACGCCATGCCGCCCTCAGCGAGGAGGAATGGGACGCCATTCCCGCGCGGGAGTGCGGACTGGACGCAGATGAGCGTGCGCTGCTGCAAGGCGCATTGGCAAGCCTCACTGACGAGGAGCGGCGCATCGTGCTGCTCCACGCTGTTACGGGCCTGAAGCACCGGGAGATCGCGGCGCTGCTGGAGCTGCCGCTTCCCACCGTCCTGTCGAAATATCACAGAGCATTGAAAAAGATGCGCAGCTTTCTGGAAGGAGATGACGCCCGATGACCAATGAAAAAATGGAGCAGAGGCTGGCCGCGGCTCTTGAAAAGACCGCACCGGATGATGTGAACGGCGTTCTCTCCCGCTGTGAAGAGCGGAAAGGAACGGTAATTCCCATGACAACAAAGAAAATGGCAAATAGAAAATGGACAACGCTTGTGGCCGCCTGCCTTGCTGTAATGCTGCTGGGCGGCGGAGGCGTGTTCTACCAGCGAGCGAACGCGGTGGCGTCCGTGGTGTCGCTGGATGTGAACCCCAGCATTGAGCTGAAGGTGAATCGGAGTGAAAAGGTGCTCGTCTGTACGCCGCTCAACGAGGATGCAAAAGACATCCTTGCGGATATGAGCAATGGAGCTGACCTCAAGGGCGCGAAGCTCGATGTGGCGGTAAACGCCATCGTGGGAAGTCTCGTGCGCAACGGCTATCTCGACAGCATTTCCTCCGCCATCATGATCTCAGTGGAAGACAAGGATACCGCCCGTGCGGAAAAGCTCCAGCGTGAGCTGACCAGTACCGTGGACGGCGTGCTGCAGACGAGCGAAGCAAAGGCCGCCGTCCTGACGCAGACGCTGACGCAGGACGCGGGGCGGGAACAGCAGGCCCGGGAAAACAATATTTCCACCGGAAAAGCGGCGCTGGTGAACCACGTGCTCGCACTCAACTCCGCGCTCAAGTTTGACGAACTGGCAAAGCTCTCGGTGGAGGAATTGAAGGATCTCGCGGAAGCGGGCGCGCCCGCCATGCCCATTGGCAAGGATGCCGCCGCCTACGCCGCGGAGCAGTATGCCGGAACAACGGCGCTGGACTCCGTCACGACGGAGATTGATTCCGAACTGGACGAATCCCCCGCCCACTACGAGGTGGAGCTGCACACGGCATGGGGCGAGTTCGAGTATCTGGTGGACGCTTACACGGGAAAGGTGATCAGCGGACAGAAGGACTTGCTGACCACTGCTTCCACGCCAAATGTGACAACGAAGCCCTCTGATCAGAAGCCTGATCCGTCCGGAACAGCGCAGGACATTGGCTACGCCAAGGCAAAATCTATTGCCCTGAATCACGCAGGTGTGAGCGAAAATGAAGCGTATGACATGGATATCGAACTGGACTATGAGGATGGAATACTCGTCTACGAGGTCGAGTTCAAATCCGGCAATATGGAATATGACTACGAGATCAACGCCGCCACCGGCGCGATCCTCAAGTATGAGTCGGAGTTGGATGACTGACGCGCAAAGCACTCCAGTAAAGCATATTTGGATTACTTTCGGATCGTGTATTAGGCAAGCCGATTTTTAAAACATCAACCGCTTACCCGCGGCATACACAGCAGGCGTCAAAGCCGTAATCTCACATTGGAAAACTTGTTTTATAGGTTGAAAGGGACTCCCCTGACCGCTTTTGCAGTCAAGGGAGTCCACTTTACATATATTGCGATTACTTCTCCGCGTACAGCCGCCACAGGAACGTCACGATCTGCGCTCTCGTGCAGCCGCTGCCGGGGCTGAAGGTGGAGCTCGTTGTGCCGTTGGTGATGCCGTTGTCCGTGGCCCACTTCACCGCTTCGGCGTAGTAGGCGTCGGCGGCCACATCGCTGAAGGCAGGCGCACCGTCGGCGGACGCCTTGGACGCCCGGAACAGGAAGGTCATGCCCTGAGCCCGGGTGCAGGTCGCGTCGGGGGCGAACAGGCCGTCAGCCGTGCCGGTGGTGATGCCGTTCTCAATGGCCCACGCCACCGCCTTCTCATAGTAGCTGCCGGCGGCCACATCGGTCATCCCGGCCGCGGTCCCCTCCGGTTCAGGAGACCCCGCCGCCCGCCACAGGAAGGTGACGATCTGGGCACGGGTGCAGGGCTGATTAGGGCCAAACAGGCCGTCGCCGATGCCGCCGGTGATGCCCTTCTTCTGCGCCCATTTCACGGCTTCGTAGTAATACGCATCGGTGGGAACATCTCGGAAGGGGCTGATCTTCACTTCCTCCGTGAATGTAGCCTTGACCTCCACCCTTCCGGCGGGCATGATGAAGGTGAATTTGCCATCGCCCTTGTCGGTCAGCGCAAGCTCCTTGCCGTTTTTGTCAAGCACCTTGAGGCTGTCCAGCTCGTAGCCTGTGTCCGGCTTCACCGTGACGGTCACACGGTCGCCCTGGCTGGCGTTCTTCGGGCTGACACTCACGCTGCCGTTTACCATCTTATCCGGAATTCCGACGGCATAGCTGGGATCGGAGTCATCCCGGCCAGACGAGGACGATCCGCCGTCCCTCGACCAGTTTGCCGTGACGGTCACGCTGCCGGCGGGCATGGTGAAGATCGTTTCAGCGGCGCTGGGATCATCAAAGACAACATTGCTGCCGGACGTCCAGCCGTTGAAGGTGTAACCGCTGCGGCTGCCCGCGCGGACGGTGACAACGCTGCCCGCCGCATAGCTGCCCGCGCCGGAGTTCTGCGCGTCATAGCTGCCGTTCACAGTGACGACATACCGGGTCTGCCGGGTGATCAGCGCCAGCTGCTGCGCAGATAGGTTGCCCGCGCTGTCCTTCGCCCGGAGATACAGGGAGGCGTTGGTTTCTCTTTCGTCCTCCAATTTATCGTGAATGGCAAAACTGCCGTCGCCCGCAGCCTGTGTGCGCCCATTTTCCCCATAGAGGATCTCGCTGCCTGCATCCGCCATGCCGGTAATGGTGTATGCGCCGGTGTCCTGATCGGCAAAGAAGATCGGGTCGGAGAGGGTCAGCACGGGGGGCGTTTCGTCGCGGCTCACCAGCAGGAATACGCTGGTCACGTCCATTCCCTGCTTGCCGTCGATCTTGAGCATCAGGCTGCCGGTGAAATTGGGGATGGCAAAGGTGTTGGAGGCGGTTTCATCCGGTACAATGTTGGTACCGGTATCCATCCGCGTGACGGTGATACTGTCGGCGTCTGCTGTTACGGTGAGTGTGCCGGGATTTTTGCCCACATAGGCGTGGTACACGCCGTTCTCATCCGCGTCGATGGCGGTGTCATTCACAGTGAGCGTCATATTCAACGGCGTATATTGGGGCAAGATTTCATCATTGGACATTGCCTCCGGGCTGTAATACTTCGCGGTGAGAGCCTTTTGGGCACTGGTTCCCCCGCTCCCGGCGGTACTGCCCTCTACGCCCTCCGCAGCACCTGTCTCCTCGCCTGCCGAGGTGCCTGTCTCCGGATTTTCCGTAGAACCCGCCCCCGCGCTCTCCGTGAAGTACGGTTCCTCCTTGTAGGCTCTCACACCAACCTTATAGGTCTCGTTGGGGGACAGATTTTTGGAGTTTTTCGTTTCCTCACCGCCCACGGTCAGCGCCATGTTGATGGAGGTTGTTTTAGCGTCCAGGTCGTAGCCGAAGCCGGTGTCCTTCCACTCGCTGCCGTCTTTCTGATAGACCGTCACGCGGTAGCCGTCGACATTAGGCACCTCTTCCCATTCAGCCCTCATCACCTCATTGCCGACAAAATCCAACTTGGCCCACACGGGAGCGGCAGGCTCGTTGCTATTGGTGTACGAAACGGTTCCGAGCGCCTGGCTGTCGATGGCCATAAGAGCGGTCACATTTTCGCTCTCTCCGTTCTCATCGGCGACCGTGGTGGTCTTTTCCGTCATCAGGAACGAAGTGACGTAGTACTCGCCGCTGGGCGCGTGCGTACCACTGTTGGGAATATCGACGGAAATGCTGTTGGGGTTCACATCGATCTGCTCATCGATCAGGTAATCTGCACCGCCTTCTTTCTCGGCAAAATAGGTGCGCAGCACATACTTTGTATCCTCTTCGGCGTATTTGACTTTGCCGGACACCTGATTGCCGCTGGTATCCAATGTCAGAGCCAGCTTCTCAAAGGGCGTGACAGCAAAGCTCTTCTGGTCGGAAAATTTCAAGTTACCCGCGTCGATGGAATACTCGCCATCCTCGCTCAGCCGCAGGATCGCCAGACGGTAGTTCTTGCCGTCATCCACCGTTTTCTTCATGCCGTCGATGATCGTCCCGTTGATCTCCGCGTCGGGGTCAATGTCGCCGTCGTTGGCGATCCAGTTGACGGTAACGTCGGCACCACCCTTTTGAACGGTCAGGGCTTTGATCTGCTCATCGGTAGCGCTGTCCTCAAAGGCCAGCACGATATACGGCGTTTCGTCCGCATTGGCATTTACCGTGATCGTCAGAACGTTTCCACTGCCGCGGGGCTCCGCATCAGGCGAATCCGCAGCCAGCATGACAGCAAACTCCTCCCCGTCCTCCAGAGAGATGGCCTGCACCACCGGCTCAACGCCCTTGCTGCTCCAGTCCCATTCCGGGAGTTTTTTGATAAACGTCCCCTCGATGCCCCAGCCCTCCTTGTAGCGGAATTTGGTTTGGAGGACCTTCGGAACGAGCACCCACACGCGCACACCGAACACGGGATTCTCCGTCTGGGCCATCGCGCCGAGGTAGGCGTCGATGTTATTAAGCGCCCGCTTCATACCCTCGCTGACGCTGACGTTTCTGATTGGGATTTCCGTCTGGCCGCCGACGATCAGTTGGATGTCCGCGCTGCCGAATTTTGTTCCGGCAAAGGGGAAGCCCTTCGGGATCTGTACTCTGCCGTTTACCGTGCCGTTGGCGCCGATACCGAGATACAGATACTTCTTGCCGGATTTCATACCCGTACCGCCGAAAGCGCCCAGTTTGAGGGAGGAATCCAAAGCGAACACGTCGAGGTTTTTGCTCGGCAGATTGATCGTCAGTTCCTCCGAGCCGACGAGATAGACGCCCTGGTAGGGTGTGCCTTTATACTTCCGCTCCTGTCCGGTAAGTTTGAGGGCATAGCCGAAGCTGTCAACAAATTGTCCGTACTTGCCAAATCCCATAATGCCCACGTCGCTTGCCTTGAGGGAGATCTCGCTGGGGCCGAGCACCACGTCGGCCCGGCCCTCGACAAGCTGCAGATAGGCACCCGACACTGCGCCCCGCAGCTTGATGGGCGGAATGGCGAAATAGTTGCCGTTTACCGTAGCGGCCAGATCCTTGAAGCCCGCGCCGCCGCCGGTGAGCCGGCCCACAGGCACCGGCGGGATCAGGAGGATGCCCGGCTCACTTTTGACAAAGAACCACAGTTCATCGGGGATCAGCGAGCCGTCGTTGGCCCGCTCCAGCGCCAGCTTCGCCTCGGTCTCAAAGAGGTCAAAGACGTTCAGCTCCAGTTCAAAGGCGTAGCGCTCCTCGCCCTTGAAGGTATTGACCTCGCCCTTGATCTCGGCAAGCTCCAGCGACAGCATTTTTTCGGTGCTGAATTCGCCCACGGCCTTTACGCCGTTGACCTTGAATTCTTTCCCCTTTAAGCCGTAGCCCAGCTTTTCCATCTTGAATTCTGCGCCGTCGAAGATGGTCTGAAAGCCGATCTCGCCGCTGAACACAAGGTTTCCCGCCGCGTCGGCGGTGGCCTTTTCCAGCTTCACCGTGGCGTAGGGGATGTCCACATAGACGATGGCGGCGTTGTTTTCGGGGACAATGCCAAATGTAAAGCCGTCCCTCGTGAGAGAAATATCCAGCTTGCCATCCGCGCCGCTTGTCGGCTGATAGAATTTGAAGGTGGGCGCGCTCAGGCTCACGCCGCTTTGCTCCACGGTTCCGTTCTTGTGGATAATGAGCTTGCCGCCGCTGCCCCACGTTGCCGTGACGGAGGGCGACAGCAGCGCCGCCCCGCCGGTGAAGGTAAAGTCTTCCCCGTTTTTGCTCTCATAATCGCCGTTGATGAGGGCGGCGGGCTCTCCATACTGCCGTTTCAGTGCCGAAAGCGCCGCATCGTCCGCCACATACTCCACCGTCACGCCGCCGTTGACGGCGAAAACGCCCAGCCGCTTGGCATAGATGGCGGGATCGACCTTGTCCGGTTCGCTGGGGATGGGCTGCGTCAGCTTCGTCAGGCTGCGGAAGCCCCAAAGGAAGTGGGCGGAAGCCTCCCAATAATTCTCCGGCGGGTTATCCATCGGGTCACCCGGCCACTTATGAGTGGCTCCAATATAACTCTCACAGCTCACAAGGGAATCCTGCGGTTTGCCGCTGGGCTGGATACTGACAAACTGCGCCAGATCGACACGGATCGGATTGCCGCTGGAACCGGTGATCTCCTTCCCATAGTAATCCGACAGGCCCACAAAGGGATTGGCCCAGGGGTAGCTGTCCACATACGCCTCGGTGATGTAAACGCCGTCCACCTCGCCCCACTGGGAATAACCCTTGGGAACAGTCTTTGTATCCAGATTCTCCACGGGCGCGGTGATGGTGGAACTTTCCGTGGTGATCTTGGGGGTATCCCCCTTCGGCACCTGCGGCACCGTGGTGCGGCTGAGTTTGATGGCGGGGCCGCCCGAAGCCTCCAGCATGGCCCGATGCCCCATGGAGGTAAAGCCATTGAGGTAATAGCCCCACGTAAACCTTGGATCACCCGCAGCAACCTGATCATTTACTTCAACGCAAATGTCGCCGACTGTCACCAGCACGCCCCAGGTGTCCTCCTTCGCCGCTGTCCCGCTCTCCTTGAGCTGCACGATCTCGTAGTAGACCGTCATCTGCGCGGCGACATGACTGTGGGACGAGAGCAGATCATACTCCGCCTTGATGGCCTTCGTGCTTTCGCCGTTGGGCATACTCGTCACAAATTCCATCTTTTTCAGACTTACCACCATGCCCTCGGTAGTCGGTACGCCTCGATTAAAGGTAGTGTAATTGCAGTACGGCGTCTGGCTGTTCCACATACTGTCCTCGTCAGGCTTTGCGGTAGGAACCACCGTAAGATAGGAATAGGTCTCAAGCAGTTTATGCAGCGTCACGTGGACGTACCCGTTTTGCAGGGACAGAGAGCCGTCCGCCATCTTGACCTGCTTTACATCGCCCGCCCGGTAAATGTCCCCCGCAAAGGCCACAACCTCCGTGGGCAGCAGGCCCAGCAGCAGACACAGCGTCAATAACAGGGTGATCGTTTTTTTCATGATGCGTTTCCCTCCTTGTCTGTCTCGTTGTTCTTTTCTCTTTTCTCCCGTTCATGCAGGCGCATACAGACCACCGTCAGGACAGCGGCGGCCGTAAAGGATGCCACGCCCACCAGCACATAGCCGCCTGCGCTGTCCGCCAGCAGCGTCGCGCCGTAGGCCCCCTGGACGGCGGCGCCGGGTGCCCCATCAATGAAATGAGCCAGCGCGCCGGTCAGGCCCAGAGCCAGCACGGTGCACAGCGTTCCCAGCCGCCGCAGGGCCGCCCGCTCCCGCTTTTGGATCAGCCGCAGGGCCGTCTGCTTCACACGCCGGACGCGCTCCGTGGTGTCATACATGCCCCTTCCTCCTTCCCGAAAAAAAGTCCTTACATTACCATAGGGACAAAAACGGAGAAAACTACGCACCAAAAATTGAAAAAATTTCAAAAAAAATCAGACCGTCCTGTCGGACGATCTGATGAGACTGTATTTACGCCTCGGCCTTCCGCGCCAGCAGCCGGAAGCACAGCGCCGTGGGCAGCGGGACAAAGTAGGCGATGAGCTGAGGCGTCCCCCCGGCGCTGACCAGAAGGTTGTAGATGGCGTGGTAAATGATGGCCACGCACAAAAGCGCGAACAGGCAGGCCGCCCGCAGGGGGCGGCTGTCCCACACAGGGCGCAGCGCGCCGCCGTACACATTCCCGCAGACCACATGCATCGCGCCGGTGCCAAAGCCCCGGATCAGCAGAAAGAGGATCTGGTCCGCGCCGTTCTGCGTGAGGAAACAGATGTTTTCAAAGGTGGCAAAGCTGGCGGCCACGATGACGGCGGCCAGCCGGAAGCGGGCAAACGTCGGCTCAAACACAGCCAGAAAGAACAGCAGCGGCAGCAGCTTCATGATCTCCTCCACCACAGGCGCGATCTGGGTGGCGGCATTGACGGCATCCGCCTGATACAGCCGGGCGAAAAAGGTGTTGAGATAGGCGGAGAGCAGACAGGCCCCCATCCCCGCAAGGCAGAACACCAGCGCGGCGCGCTGTCCCCGTTTTAGGGACAGCAGCGCCACCACCAGCGGGGCCGCCATGCAGACGAATACATTTTCCATATAGGTCACGCCTCCACCGCCTTTCGCACCGCGGGCAGAAACAAAAGCAAAACGAGGGTCAGCAGGAAATCGAACCAGAAATAGGGATTCGTCAGGGTGTCGCTCACCCAGAAGCAGGAGGCCGTCCACAGGGCGTACTCCAGCGCGATGAAGGCCAGTACCGTTCCGTGAAACCGGCGCAGCCGCCCGTTTTCCGTCCGTTTCGCCCAGACGAGGCCCCGCACCGCGCACCACGCCAGCATCATCGTCAAGCCGCACATGAGGACGTTGAAAAGCAGATCGCCGTAGGTGACATACAGCCCAAACTGTGGCAGGCAGAACACCGGCGCCAGCCAGCACAGCCCCGTCCGGCACCGCCGCTCCCCCGCGTCCGCCAGCGTCAACGTCAGGGCGAGCAAAAAGACATAGCTTGCCAGCCACGCAAGGTCGGAGACGTAAAAAACCTGCGGGGTCTCCTGACGCAGCAGCAGGTGCAGCGTCCAGTAGAGGGTACCCAGGGCGAAGGTTCCGTAAAAGCAGGTCAGCAGAAACCACGGCTGTCTGCGGCTCTTGAGATACGCCCGCAAAGCGGCGCAGAAGCCCGCCGTCACGGCGAGAAACTGCGAGAGATAGTCCCAAAACTCAATCATCGTACCGCTCCTCGTCCGCCGAGTCCCCCTCATGCCCGCGCAGTCGGACGCACAGCACCGTCACGCACACGCCTAACGCGAAGGCCAGCAGGCCCACCACGAGATAGCCCAGGCTCCGGCCGCTGAAAATGCTGGCGGCCATGCCGCCGCCCAGCGCCGTGTCGGAAAATCCCTCTGTGATGCCGGGCATGACTAGCGCGAGGGAAACGATCACGACGAAACAGGCCGCCGTACCGGCGCAGAGGATCCCACGGGCACGGCGGCGCTGCCGCTGCCGTTCCAGTTCCCTTGCCCGCTGTTTGACTGCGGCCAGTCGTTCAGCCGTTGTACGCATCCGTGATCCCCTCCTGTTCCAGCCGCTTTCGCAGCGCGTTTTTTCCACGGTAAATGAGGTCCGCCACCTGCTTTTCCCGCTTGCCCATGACGGCGGCGGTCTCCGCGTGGCTCAGTCCCTCAAAATAGACAAGGAACAGCGCCTCCCGATAGTCCTCGTGCAGCTCTGCCATGCAGGTCCGCAGGAGCCGCGCCCGCTCCGCCGACTGCACGGTTTCCTCCACCAGCTCCCGGGCCTCCGGTTCCTCCGTCAGCGCGTCCAGCGAGAAGCAGTTTCTCGCCCGCTTTTTGTGCAGCAGCCGCAGGGCCATATGCCGCGCTGACTGGTAGAGGTAGGCGCGAAAGCCGCCGTCCCGGATGGCCGGTCTTTTGGCGATGAGATAGGCAAAGGCCTCGATCATCAGGTCCTCCGCCTCGTGAAGGTCGCAGAGATAGCCGTCCAGATAGAGGGTCAGCTTGGTGCCGTAACGCTCCATAAGCGCGCCCAAGGCATCCTCATCTCCGCCGAGGTAACGGCGGTATAATGCTTCGTCTGTCATCCCCTCCGCCGCCTCCCTTCGCCGCGTTTTTCATGATTATAACACGCCCCATACGCCCTTGTCGATAGAATTGATATACTCGAAAGGCTCCTGCCATCAGTTCCACGCCCCAGGTCATCGCCGCCCGCGCCAGCAAAAAGCGGATAAAACACTTGAAGGCCAATTCCGGTTTCTTCATTTCCGCATTGAACGTCTTTTACCTACCATCTCTTGACAGTAGGTAATCGTTCTTTGCCGATGCGCAGCGTAGCGGAACGTTCCGTTGTGTTGCAGCACACCTGTTTCGGTACTGGTAATTCTGCAAATGCAACCGCAGACGTTTCAGACAGTGCCTTCGCTGTACTGGCAACAGACAATAGCTCACGTTCCCAGCGATAGTATGTAGTTGGTGTGGTTCCTCTCTCCCTGCACCACTGCCTGACTGACAATCCGCTGCTTCTGCAATCCCGAATGGCTCCCGCCCATTCCTGCAGCCGTGCCTGATGCTTCAACTCTATGGATGTCATGGCGTATCCACCCTGACGTTAATAGTGGTGGAACGTTGCGAAACGTCCCACCACTATTATCCCATAGGAGTCTATACGCCGTTAGCTTTGACGGTTACTTTGATCTTGCCAGACGGTGGATTATGAGGCGCTTAGGCGCATTTTGCAAAAGTCGGATGAGTCGGTCCCTGTAAACCGCCCCCGGCCGGGCAGAAAAAAACAGCGGGAGACCTCGTGTAAGGTCTCCCGCTGCTTGCGTATGAAGTTACTTCATGGTGCGATACAGGAAGGTCACGATCTGGGCGCGGGTGCAGCCGTTGTTGGGGCTGAAGGTGGAAGCGGACGTACCGTTGGTCACGCCGCTCTCCACGGCCCAGGCCACTGCGTCAGCATAGAAAGCATCAGCCGTCACGTCGGTGAAGCCGTTCACCGTGGTGGGCGCGGTGCCCAGTGCGCGATACAGGAACGTCACGCTCTGAGCGCGGGTGCAGGTGGCGTTGGGGCTGAAGGTGCCATCGCCGGTACCCAGCGTGATGCCGTTCTCCACAGCCCAGGCCACAGCCTTGGCGTAGTAGCTGCCTGCGGGGACATCCGCGAAGCTCACCGTGCTCTTAGGCTCGGGAGAGCCGGCGGCGCGCCACAGGAAGGTGACGATGTGGGCGCGGGTGCAGGAGCCGTTGGGGTTGAAGGTGCCGTCGCCGGTACCGCCGGTGATGCCCTTCTTGGCGGCCCACTTCACGGCCTCATAGTAGTAGGCGTCGGTGGAAACGTCCGCGAAGTCCAGCGTCTCGATCTCAGCAAATTCCGCAGAAACCGTCACCTTGGAGGCGGGCATGGTAAAGGTAAACTTGCCGTCGCCCTTGTCCTTCACCTTGATCTTGCTGCCGCTGGCGTCCTTCACGGTCAGGGTGTCCAGCTCATAGCCGCTGTCGGGCTTGACGGTGATGGTCACGGTATCGCCCTTGGAGGCGCTCTTGGGGCTGACGGTCACATCGCCGTGCTTGACAGAGGGCGCGGAGACGTCATAGCGTCTGGAGGAAGAGCTGGAACCACCGCCGGAAGAAGAGCCGTTATAGCTCCACAGAGCGGTAAAGGTGGTGTCCTTGGTAATAACGACCTCATCGCCTACTTTGTAAGTTGCGGAACCGTCAGACCAGCCCTTGAAAGTGTAGTTGTTCTTTGCGGGAGCCTCAGGCAGAGCAAACTTGAAGTCTTTCGAGACAGTCTGTACGCCGATAGTCTTGCCGTCGCTTACCAGAGTCACCACACAAGAGCCCTCAGGCGCAGTATCAGTTATGATCGTGGCGTTCACGGTGCCGTTATTCGTGTAGGTTGTGTTCTTCGGCAGATAAATGGTGTTGTTGGCCTTCCCCTCTTTGTTCTCACAATTCTGAACGGTCACAACTGCGCCGGAATCGACAACGATAGTGCCACCATTTTTATCGGTTTGAATCGGCGATCTTGCATCGCTCCATTGACTCTGGAGAGGAAGTTTAGTGCCAGCACCACTGATCAGCACGTTGCTGCCATTCTTAAATTGCAGATTCTTTCCATAAATTGCGGAATAACCTGTCCCGCTGACGTTCACCGTGGACTGCTCAGTCGTCAAGGAGTCCACACTCAATCCATAAGAACCGCAATTATCGATATTGACAGTAGATCCATTGGTAACCTTCCAGTCACCGCCATTGGACGCGTTGCCGTCAATATCGGTACTGTTAAATGTACTGTTGTTGATAACAACCTGACCGGGTTTCGCCGTAGTTCCTTCCGGTTCGCTGAAAACAGTTCCGCGCTCAAGATCATGCAGCTTCAGAACCGCCTGATTCTTCAGGATCAGGCTGCCGCCATACTGCACATCAATGCCTGTGCCATCATTGTTCTTTTTAGTATCAGAATTCTTTGTACCCTGAATATCCAATTCCACGCCATCCAGGGTCAAGCTGCCGTTGTTTTCAACAACAAACGCACGTGTTGCTTCACCCGATTTTACTGTGCAGGAAATCTTTCCGGAACCATTGATGGTCACAGATTTATCGATGGTATACTGTGCATCTTTCAGTTCGGTATCCTTCAGCAGCGTGATGGTCTCGCCGTCCTTGACTGCGTTCAGGGCACCGGCGAGGGTCTTGTAACCCTTATTGCCGATCTTTGCTACGGAGTCATCAGCGGGAACAACCTTGCCGTTCTCCAACTTGCAGCCTTCATCGAGATATTCCTCAGCAGTTTCACCAGTGAATGTACCGCCGGTGATAAAGCCGGTCTTATTCTGACTGTAAACAGCATTCGTACCGCCATTGATAGCCTTGAACTCGCCGCCCTTTACAGCGATATTGATCTTAGCAAGGTCTCCTGCGGCGTTGTTCTGCGGGTTGCTCTCATAGAATGCAGTATAACCGGAAATCGCGCCGCTGTTGATGGTGACTTCAATAGGCAGCTTGGTTGTGTGCTGTGCAACTGCAATGCCTGCACCAACCGAAGTAGAACCATTACCATTCGGTGTTACACTGGTCGGAATTCCATTGCCAGTTACAGTTGCGCCATTTACTGTCAGCTTACCTGCACGAATTTCAATACCTGTCTCGCTGCCACTAACACTGCCACCATTAACAGTAGTAGTTGCATAACCAGCCAGATACATGCCCTGGCCTTCCGAAGTAACCGTAGTAGAATCCAAATTGATTACCGGTGCATTCGTAGCATCTTTAATATTACCATTAACATAAATGCCAGAACCCAAATCGCCAGTGCTATCTTTCTTACCATTTAATACAGCACCATTTAGATTTACCGTGATACCATATGCCTTACCTGCATTCTTTTGATCATCGAACTGATCGATAAAGACAGGTGCCCAACCTTCCAACGTTACATTCTTGTTAATAGTTGCAACAGCATAATCAGTATCGCTCTGATTTGTAGAACCCTTAATTAAAAGTGCACCAAAATAAGGCGTATCTTCCTTAATAGTACCAGGACCATTAACCGTCAGTTTACCATGTCGCACGTTAGCAGTCTGTTTCTCCGACGAAATCGTATGGCCGTTCAGATTGATAGTTACATCTTCATTGTTTTTTATCCACAGACGCTCCGAAACATTACTTAATAAATCAATCGTACCGCCATCCTTAGCCGCTGCGACAGCCTCGGCGAGGGTCTTATAATAGGTATCGCCGACCTTGGCCACGGAGTTGGTCTCGCCCAATTTCTCCACAGTGCCATTGTTCAGGATATAGCCATCCGCGACAAACTCGGACACATCAGTATTAAAGGTACCGCCAGTGATAGTAAATTCGCCTTTATTGTATTCGCTAGAATTACTCTCAATATTGCCAACATAACCTTTAATCGTACCACCTGTGATTTCCGCAACATTGGCATTATAGACACAGTAAAGATTGCTCTCACTCTGAGTGAAAGTACCATTGTTAATGGTTAATTTACCACAGTCATCATTTTTGACAGTAATCTTGCCGCCACTGATATTGCCACCGTTGATAGTCAGAACCGCATCGGCGCTATGGGCAGGTTCATTTCCCTCTCCAGCCGTAGCAGCATTTTGCCAGCCGTTGGCAATGGTGCTGGAGAAACTACCCTTATTTTTGATAGTAACGCCGCTGTTGATCTCCATGGTGCCAAAGTTTTTCACGGTGTACCAAGAGTTACCATTTGCGGAGTCAGGAGATGCAGTACCCACTTCCGCAGAACGCTCAAAGGTGCCGCCGTTGAGCGTTACCTCGCCCTCGTTGTAGATAGCAGCCTTTCCGTGGCTGGTGTTGTCCACAACACCAGTGCCAACACTGTCGCTGATATTCAACTCGCCGCCATTTTCAACCGTAATGGTGTGGCCGCTGGCATTGGTAAGTTTGTGGCCGTTCAGATCCAGATAAATGTCTTTATGAGCGGGAACCACCACATCTTCTGTCAGATCATCCAACAGTTTAAACGTGGGAGGGGTTTCCATCTGCCCAAGCCGGATAGCATCCGTCAACGTATCAAAATGTGCTACTTCTTCATTAGAAAAGGGGCTATCATCTATCTTGGCTACCTTATGATGACAGTCAGGGCCTCCTTTACAATCATAATTCTCTCCTTCCGCCATTGCCGAAACAGGCAGCAGCGTCAAGGCCATTGCCAGCGTCAGCAAAATTGATAGAAATTTGCGTTTCATACTACATCCTCCCGTTAGTATAAAATATGTGCCCCGCTACCGCTGCAGGGCCGATAGATATCTATAGCATACTCCCCCCGCCCGGAATATGCAAGTACCCTACCGGGTAAATACAGGAAATTTCCTATAAGCTGTCCGAAAAAGCAGAAAAACAGCGGGAGACCTCGTGTAAGGTCTCCCGCTGCCTGTGCGGAGAGTCAGTTCTTGGCGCGATAGAGGAAGGTCACGATCTGAGCGCGGGTACAGCCGTTGCTGGGGCTGAACGTGGAGTCCGTTGTGCCGTTGGTCACGCCGTTCTCCACGGCCCAGGCCACAGCCTCTGCATAGAAGTCGCCGGCTGCCACGTCGGTGAAGCCGTTCACCGTGGTGGGGTCGGTGCCCAGTGCGCGGTACAGGAACGTCACGCTCTGGCCGCGAGTGCAGGTGCTGTTGACGCCGAAGCTGCCGTCGGCAAAGCCGTTGGTCACGCCGTTTTCAATGGCCCATGCCACCGCGTCATAGCAGTAGCTGCCGGGGAGCACGTCGGCGGGAACCTTAGCCGTGCCCTTGGGGGCGGGAGAACCGGCGGCCCGCCACAGGAAGGTCACGATCTGGCCACGGGTGCAGGGATCGTTAGCGCCGAACAGGGCGTCGGTCTTGCCGTTGGTGATGCCCAGCTTCTGGGCCCACTTCACGGCGTCGAAGTAATAGGAGTCGGCGGGCACGTCAACGAAGGGGCTGGTCTCCCCCGCCTTGACGAAGGTCGCCTTGACCTCCACCTTGCCGCCGGGCATGGTGAAGGTGTACTTGCCGTCGCCCTTGTCGGTGAGCTTCAGCTCATTGCCCTTGCTGTCCAGCACGGTGACGGAGCCGACCTCGTAGCCGCTGTCGGGCTTGACGGTGACGGTCACCCGGTCGCCCTTGGAGGCGTTCTTGGGGCTGACGGTCACATCGCCGTTCTTCGTGCTGGGGGCGGACACGGCATAGCTGCGGTCAGAACTGGAAGAGCCGCCGGAGGAGGAGCGCCGGGTCACGGACACCTGGCAGGTGCCGGAAGCCTTTTCGTGGTTCGCGTCACCATCGTAGCTGGCCGTAAAGGTATAGGTCTTGGTCTCGTTGGGGAGCGCTGCAGAGAATGTACCGGCTGTGTTCTCGGTCACGGTGATGCCGTTGTCGCAGGTCACAGCAATTTTGCCCTCAGTGGGAACGCCATTGGAGGTGACGGTCAGCTTCACGGTGCCGGAGCCGGTGAGGGAGGTCGGGTCGGCGGTGATGTCGATGGTGGGGGCGGCCTTGACAACTGTGATATCACAGGTTGCGGTTTTCCCCTGATAGGTCGCTGTCACCGTCATTACACCCAGAGTGGTCAACTTTGTACCCAAGCCAGAAAGTTTATCTGCAGTGACCGTTTCACGCTCGCCGTTGTCATAGACCGCAGTAACTGTGAAATCATCCGCACTCAGGATAGTGCCATAAGGGACATTCGCATTTTTAGCGGCTACTTCGATGCTGGAAAGCTGGCGTGCGACCCATTTGGCAGTATAGGTTTTGTTCACCTTTACATCAGCAGACGATGCCAGCTTTGTGTCTCCATCATACCACCCGTCAAACGTATAGCCGCTGCGGACAGGCTCAAACAAGCCGGTGGTGCTGTCCACTTTTGTAGTGTCGACATAGCCGCCATCCGTATTGAGGATCGTAACTTCACTACCCGACCAATAAGAGTTGCTGTTTTCAACTGCGGTCATAAAGTAAATCTTGGTGCCATCCGCTTGGTTTGCAAATGCATATTGAGAGAGTATGCTGGAGGGGTTTGCAGACGCAACGATAAAATTCAGCGCATTTTTCTGATTTCCTGCATAAGAAAATGCTGCCGTTCCAATTTTCGTAACACTTTCAGGAATTACGATATTGCCTTGAAGATTGTTCTTGCGGAATGCAGTGTCGCCGATTCTTGCAAGTCCTTCCGGGAGAGTCAGCGTTCCGGGAATTCCTGCTCCACCAAAGGCAGAGGACTCAACCGCTTTCACACCATCTCCAAGTGTTAGGTTTCCTGTAATACGGCTGGCTCCGGTATAGTCTGTATCTGATACAGACATAAGGTTTGAGGGAACTGTTTCGCTATTGATAGTCAGGTCTCCTTTTATCACGGTGTCCTGAAAGATGTTGGTGCCGACGCTATTACTATTCACTACAACATTTCCGTTGATCGTATCGCCAAGGAATACTCTGTCACCATAAGAAACACCGCTTTTTAATTCAATGTCCCCCGTAATGTCAGTTTTCAACTCTCTGAATGCGTTATTGCCAACCTTGGTTACGCCTGCCATCTCGGGATAAACCGTAAGGTTCGTATCACAAAACGCATTTTCTCCAATTGTCTTGACCGATGCCGGAATCGTAACCTTGGTAAGCGAGGTGCATCCACTGGCAAATCCTTTGCTGATTTCTGTAATTCCGTTTTCAAAGGTCAAAGAAGATATTTTTGCTTTTGCAAAAATGTTGTTTGAAGGCTCATAGTTGCCGTTGTTTATATCAGTATTTTCCACAATATTGACATTTCCTGGGATCACAACTTCACCAGTAATTCCGCTGTCATAGAAACAGGCAGAACCAATTGCTCCAAGGTTTGCAGGCAAAGTCAACTGTCCGGACAGATTCGCATCCTGATACACCATACCCTCGCCCATGATTTTCATGGAAGACGGGAAGGTCAAATTACCCTCTGTCGTTCCAAGGTACGTCAGCGCACTCATCATAGAAAATGCGTGCAGATATGTGCGCTCCAATGTATCAGGCAGAATGATTTTTGCGATCTTTTCATTTCGCTGAAACGCTCTCGGTGGGATAGCGTTGTTCTCGCATCTTGCTCCTGACAAATCAAGTTCCGCCAAACTCTGTAAGTATGTTGTCCCAGACACAGCATATGCACTTTTGTATCTGCCGTCTTCCGTTTCTGTGACAACAACACCGCTCAAAAACTGAAAATCAGCAGGCGTCAACACGGCATCACTGCTGGTTGTGACTTTCAATTTGGTGATCGCTTTAAGATCGGAATTTGCTGCCTTTACGGCGTCCTCCAACTTTCCACTTTCCGACAACGTCACCTGTGTCCACTCGCCACCCTCGGCGCCCTTCGCAATTGCTGTCGGAACCAGCGTGAACATCATTGTCAGTGACAACAATATTGCAAAAATACGCTGTTTCATCACTTTTACCTCCTATATTTCCTTCTATTTGATCCGCTTCCGCAGGTTTAAACAAAAAAACAGACGCCTTCAAGACATGGTTTTACCCATGCCTGAAAACGCCTTTGCTTTATATTCTGCGGACAGCGTAAAGCAGCGAACGCCGCTTGCTCTGTCCTGGCCTATTCTGTTTTTCGGAGCTTGCCGGAGCATCATGCGCATCAGAACCTTTGGAAGGGTCAGCGCGGAGCTATGGAACCAGGGGGAATGGCGGCTGTCCGCCGTTGACAGCTGGCTGGCCCGGAGGGCCCCGTAGCTTTGCGTCGCCGGCTTACGCCGGGTTTGCCCATAAATTTTACATAAAGAAAGCAGCAGATTGCTCTTTTCCAGTCAATAGGCGTTTTTTATAAAATTAACCGTTTTCTTTGTGTTTTTCGAGCCTTTTTCCGCTCAGAAACCACGCTTGCGCTCCCCGCATGGTGCGGGAATCCGCCGTCGGTCCTCCCGGCTTCTGTGCTCTTTACATCCGAATGCCGGAGGCCCTCCTCGGAGCAGCCGCGTACCCGCGGCAAAGTCCCGTCGATTTTCATTGCCATACCGATGGAACCGTGGTATACTATTCCCGTTGAAAAAACAAAACGAAGGAGAGATGACCATGGATCCCATCAACGAGATCGAACTGGAGGACTGCCCCGTATGCCGCGGCGCCGGTTATATTGAGGACGAGCAGGGCTGGTGCATGTATGCGTGCTGCCTGAACTGCGGCACGGAGACCGCCCACGTCAGCTACAAGACGCCGGAGGAGCGGCTGGAGGCCGCCCGTCAGGCTGCCTACCTGTGGAACATCGGCAAGGTGATCCACAACGGCATGTGTGACTGATTCCCACGCAAAAAACGCGCAAGTGAACGCACTTGCGCGTTTTTCCTTTGGCTGATACAATACAGAAAAAAGCTTCCGGGAGGAACACAGTATGATTCGTGAGATCTGCAGGGATGAGACGTTTCTCGCCCAGAAGGCCGCCCCCGCCACGGCGGATGATCTGGCCACAGCCCAGGACCTGCTGGACACCCTGACCGCCCATAAGGACGGCTGCGTGGGCATGGCGGCCAACATGATCGGCGTTTGCAAGCGCATCATCGCCTTCGACAACGAGGGGGCGTACATGGTGATGTTCAATCCCGTCATCGTCCGGCAGTCCGGACCGTATGAGGCCCAGGAGGGCTGCCTCTCCCTCACCGGCGTCCGGAAAACGAAACGGTTCCAGACCATCAAAGTACAGTGGCAGAATGAACAATTCCAGACCCGGCTGAAAACCTTCACCGGCTGGACGGCGGAGATCATCCAGCACGAGATCGACCACTGCGAGGGGATTTTGATATGATTCTTTACTTTTCCGGCACCGGGAACAGCGGTTACGCGGCCCGGCGCATTGCCGACGGGCTGGGCGAGCCGCTGCTGTGCCTGAATGACCGCATCAAGGCCGGAGACACCGCCCCGGTGGAGACCGGGGAGCGGCTGGTGATCGTCACGCCCACCTACGCCTGGCGGATTCCCCGCATCGTGGAGGACTGGCTGCTGCACACGGAACTGACCGGGGCGAAGCGGGCGTGGTTCGTCATGACCTGCGGCAGCGAGATCGGCGATGCCGACCGTTACAACCGCCGCCTCTGTCAGGAAAAAGATCTTGTCTGTATGGGCACGGCGCAGATCGTCATGCCGGAGAACTACATCGCCATGTTCGACGCCCCTCAGGCGGAGAAAGCCCGGCAGATCGTGGCCAGAGCGGAGCCGGACATTGACAATGCGATTGCCGCCGTCCGGGATGACCGGGCCTTTCCCCCGTCCCGCCGCAGGCTCTATGACCGCTTTATGAGCGGGCCGGTAAATCCCATCTTCTATTCCTGCTTTGTAAAAGCAAATGCCTTCACAGCCGGAAATGCCTGTACCGGCTGCGGCCAGTGCGTTCGGCGCTGCCCCACCAACAACATCACCCTGCAAACCGGGAAGCCCGTCTGGGGGCAGGACTGCACCCACTGCATGGCCTGCATCTGCTACTGTCCCGCAGAGGCCATCGAGTACGGCAAAAAGAGCCTTGGCAAGCCACGGTATCATTTTGAAGCGCTGTGAGGGGCTTCTGGACACGCAATTGCAGACTATGTGCAGGGCAGCCGCCCTGCGCATAGTTTTTGTTGGAACGAAGATGCTATATTTAAGAGGTTTTGATCTCGCTTTTTCGTGCACTGCCGCCTCCGGTGCGAGCGGAGAAAATCGCGGCAGCTTCCCCCGGCAGTCAAACTTTTTTCTTGCATTTTTCCTCATTTTTTGTATCATAAAACCGTACACCATACACCGATATACAGCAGGAGAACTCTTTTGACTCCGAGGTTTTTTATGAAACGCGATGACAAGCTGTTTTCCATTGGCGAGATCGCCAAGGCATTGGGCGTGACCCGCCGCATCATCCTCCACTATGAGGAACGGGGGCTGATCGAGCCGGATAAGCGGGATGACGCCACCAACAACCGCTACTACACCATTGACACCTTTACCAAGCTGCGAAGCATCCGCAGTCTGCAGAATCTGGGACTGACGCTGGATGAGATCCGGGACTACTACAACGATTCCACGGATCTGATGCCGCTCATTCGCCGGATGGAGGAAATGCGGGACCAGCTGAATCTCAATATCGAAAAGCTGTACGAGCGGGCCAAGGTATCCTCCGCTCAGGTCAAGGAGCTGGAGCTGCCGCAGCAGCTCATATACCGCCGCGCCTACCGCAGCAATAACGTGGCGGACAAAACCGTTCTGCTCCGCAACACAGCTTTGGAGGCCATGCGGGCCCACGGTACGGATATCACCCGGCGGATGTACTTCATCCAGTTCCCTATCGACCGCCCGGCCGAGGTGTCCTTCTGCGTGGCCGTTCCCCCGGGCAGTGAGGGAGAATATGTGGAGACCACAGCGCCTATGCGGGCCATCTGCATCTATCACCACGGTGCGTATGAGGAGCTCCCCGCCGTGGGCCGCCAGCTTCTAGACTACGCCAAGGAGCACGGCCTGACGCCGCAGGGCATCCTGCGCCATACCTATCTGGAGGGGCCGCCCCAGCATAAGGACCCCGCAAAGTTCATCACTCAGGTCATCCTGCCAATCGTGTAATGGTATTTCGCACAGCGCCTATCTCCATACCCGCCAGAGTTGTCTTCGGCGGGCACCGTAAAATCAGGCTTCCGCAAGGGCCGGCGGTTTTGAACCGCCGGCCCTTGTATCGGATCTGCGCAAAAAAGTGCGGCTCCCGCTGGCTGTGATCCCGCATTTTTGCATATCCGAACGTCCGATCCGGTCGGGGCAGGGCGGAGCATTTTCCGCGTATTTATTTTGCACGAAATTGAAAAACCTCCCGCTCTTTTTTCTGCTGCAACTTTTACAAAAGATGAAATGCGGGCAAAAAAGCTGTTGACATTTGGCGTTCACCTTGCTATGATTCAACCAACAAAAACGCAATGACACAGAGTAGTAAGCAGGGCGATCCTCTCAGAGAAGTGCCGGTTGGTGCGAGGCACAGCGCGATCAAGCTGCTGAACTGGCTGTATAGCGGCTGCGTCGAATTGAAAGTAGATGCAGACGGGAGCTCCCGTTACAGTAGCAGGGATATGATGGTATCCCGTTGAGTGTGTTTCCAATACAGGAAACAAAGAAGAGTGGTACCGCGGAGGGTTTTCTACCTTTCGTCTCTTCTGCCAACCGGCAGGAGCGACGAAAGGTTTTTTGTTTTTCCTGCCAACCATCGGACAACATTTGCAGGAGGTAGAAATCATGAAAACCAACACCAAAGTCCCCAAGACGCCCTTCTTTGCCGCCTTTTCCGTCGGCGCGGTCCTGTTCTCTGCTCACGCAGGCGGCGGATTCGCCACCGGCAACCAGGCCAACACCTATTACGTGGGTCTGGGCTGGACCGGCATCATCTCCGCCATCGCAGCCATGCTGCTTTTGACCCTTACCATGCGGGAGGCCATGATCATGTACAACTCCCGTGGCCTGACGAGCTACAAGCAGCTTTTTGAAACGCTGTACCATCCCTTTGACAAGATCGAATGGGCCTTCGAGGTATTCTTCTACATCATGGTGCTGATGGCCGTCGCCGCCGCCATCTCCGGTGCAGCCTCCGCCCTGAATAACTACTTCACCATCAACTACTACATCGGCGTTGCCATTGTCGGCGTCATCGTCCTGATGCTCACCATCTTCGGCGCAGGCATCGTCCGGGCCGCCTCCGCCTACATGGGCATGGCCATTCTGGTCACCGCCATCAGCATCTATGTCATCGGCATCTTCAAGAGCGACAGCAGCATCTTCTCCGTCCTCGCCGCCGACTTTGAGACCACCGGCTTCATGAATATGCCCAAGGCCATCCTCAACGCCTTTACCTACGCCGGTTTCCAGTGCGTGACCCTCCCCACCATGATCGCCTGCGGCACCACCATGAAGAACAAGGCTGGCTGCGCCAAGGCCATGTGGATCTCCTTCGTGATGAACGCCGTCGCTCTGGTCCTCTCCGTGTTCATGCTCATGAGCTGGCAGAGCGTTTACACCGCCGTGGAGGGCGGCTCCACCATCCCCACCCTCACCGTCTGCAAGATCATCGGCATCCCCGCTATGGTGGCCGTTTACGGCACCTGCCTGCTCCTCTGCCTCATCTCCACCGGCGTGACCACCATCTTCGGCTTCGTGGCCCGGTTTGAAAAGCTCCCCGTGTTCAGCGGCATCCAGTCCGCCCCGGTCCGCAGCGCCATCGTTTCCGCATTCATCATCGTCCTCTCCATGACCATCTCCATGGCCGGCCTCACCAACATCATCAAGTACGGCTACGGCTACTGCGGCTATCTGGGCATCGCCGTTGTGGTGGTCCCCTTCCTGACCGTTGGCGTATACAAAAACCGTAAATACTGCAAGGAGCACGCCTTCGCCAATGCCAACGCCGAGGAGGAAGCCGCTCCCGCCGTTCGCAGCAGCGTCCGTGCCAATCCGGTGACCGCCGACTGAGCCCGTCTCATCAACCAAGCGTTTTTTAAGAGGTGTTTATTATGCAAAAAGCTCTTTTTCCGGGATATACCGTAGGCCCTGACGCCTATGACGATATTGTCAACATCTGCTCTGCCTATGGCAAAAAGGCCGCCATCATCGGCGGCAGGAAGGCGCTGGCCGCTGCGGAGCCTCAGATCCGCAAGGCGGTGGAAGGCTCCGGCATCGAGATCACCGGCACCTTCTGGTACGGCGGCGAGGCCTCCCGCGAAAACATGGATATGCTCCGGCCTCAGGTGGCGGACGCCGACATGATCTTCGCGGTGGGCGGCGGCAAGGCCATCGACACCTGCAAGGTGCTGGCCCACGAGACCAACCGGCCCTTCTTTACCTTCCCCACCATCGCCTCCACCTGCGCCTCCTGCACCAGCCTTGGCATCGTGTACCATCCCGATGGCAGCCTGCGGGAATACTCCTTCTCCAAGATCCCGCCCAACCACATTTTCATCAACACGGAGATCATCGCCAACGCCCCGGCCCGCTACCTGTGGGCCGGCATGGGGGATACCATGGCCAAGCACTATGAGTGCACCATCTCCTCTCGCAACGATGTGCCCGCCCACTCCGACGCTATGGGCATCGCTCTCAGCTCCATGTGCGCCGCTCCCATCCTCCGCTGGGGCAAGCAGGCCATGGCGGACTGCGAGGCCCACAGGGTCACCCCGGAGCTGACGGAGATCATCGAGGCCATCATCATCTCCACCGGCTATGTCTCCAACTTCGTTCAGGTGGACTACACCACCGGCATGGCCCACGCCATGTACAACGGCTTCACGATCCTGCCCTCCACAGAGGAATACCACCATCTCCACGGCGAGGTAGTCTCCTACGGTATCCTGGTCATGCTCACCGCCGACAAGCAATACGCGGAGCGGGACCGGCTGCTGGCCTTCAACCGCTCCATCGGCCTGCCCACCCATCTGGCGGACATCCACGCCAGACCGGAGGACCTGCCCGCCGTTACGGAAAAGGCGCTGGCGGGCATCGACGTCCGGGTCTGGCCCTACCCCGTCGCCCAGCAAATGCTGATCGACGCGGTAATGGAGCTGGAGCAGGTCGGCTGATCCGGCAAGGCGAACCGTTTCCGCCAGAAAAAGTCAGAAAAACCCCCGGAGCAACAGGTCGATCAAGACCGGTTGCTCCGGGGGTCATCCTTTCATTTGGGGAGAGAAACAGCAGACTGAGGGAAGCGGCATGGGAGATCCCCCCTGCCCCGCCACGAGAAAAAGCCCTGTCCGGCGCAATCACACAGATTCCTGCTTCTCCCGCTCGCTGATTTTACATTCAAAGCGGTCCTTGTTGGAATCCTGCGGGATGGGGGTGGGATAGCCGCCGCCGAAGCAGGCGGTGCAGAAGCCGCTCTCCGTATGGTCGGCCAGCTTCACCACGTCGCTGAGGCTGAGATAGCCGAGAGAATCCACACCGATGATTTCAGCGATCTCCGCAACCGTGTGGTGGTTGGCGATGAGCTTGTTTTTGTCGTCAATATCCGTGCCGTAGTAACATTCGGACACAAAGGGCGGCGCGCTGACCCGCATGTGGATCTCCTTCGCGCCGGCCTTGCGCAGCAGGTCGATGGTACGGCGGCAGGTGGTGCCCCGGACGATGGAGTCATCGATCAGCACCACGCGCTTGCCCTCCACCACGGAGCGGATGGGGTTCAGCTTGATGCTGACCTCATTTTCCCGCATATCCTGCGTGGGAGAAATAAAGGTGCGGCCGATGTATTTGTTCTTGATAAAGCCCATGCCGTAGGGAATTCCGGACTGCCGGGCGTAGCCCATGGCGGCGTCCAGACCGGAGTCCGGCACACCGATGACGATGTCCGCCTGCACGGGATGCTCCAGCGCGAGGAACGCACCGGCCCGCTGACGGGCCACATGAACGCTGCTGCCGTCGATCACGGAGTCGGGGCGGGCAAAGTAGATGAACTCAAAAACGCACAGTCTCCGGGGCGCGATGCCGCAGTGGGATCTGTCGGACTTGACGCCGTTTTTGTCCGCCACCACGATCTCTCCGGGCAGAAGATCCCGCTCAAAGCTGGCGCCCACGGCGTCCAGTCCGCAGCTTTCAGAGGCGAACACCACGCTGCCGTCCTTCAGCCTCCCCATGCACAGGGGACGGAAGCCGTGAGGGTCCCGGACGGCGATCAGCTTGCTGGGGGATGAAATGACCAGAGAATACGCCCCCACCAGACGGTCCATGGCGGCGGAAACCGCCTCCTCGATGGAACCGTGCTTCAGCCGCTCCTGCACAATGATGTAGGCGATGACCTCGGAATCGGTGGTGGTATGGAAGATCGACCCCTGACTCTCCAGCTGGAGACGCAGCTCCTGGGAGTTGGTCAGGTTGCCGTTGTGGGCCAGCGCCATGCGGCCCTTATAGTGGTTGACCAGAATGGGCTGGACGTTGCGCTTGTTGTCCGAACCGGTGGTGCCGTAGCGCACATGGCCGACGGCGATGTTGCCAAGCCCCAGAGAGCGAAGCCGCTCCTTGGGAAACACATCGCTGACCAGCCCCACGTCCCGCCAGGAGCGGAACAGGCCGTCATCGTTGACAACGATACCGGCACTTTCCTGCCCGCGGTGCTGAAGGGCGTACAGAGCGTAATAGGCTAACGAGGCCACATCGGCGGTGACATTGTAGTAAATGCCGAATACGCCGCATTCCTCGTGGAGGTGGCGGTCATCGCCGGCAGCCGGAGCCGCCTTATCAAGATCCGTGCACGCCATAGATTTACTGGGCATCGTGATCCAGCAGGCGCTTCATGATCTCGGCGTAGGCGTCCTCAACGCCGCCCAGATCCCGGCGGAAACGGTCCTTATCCAGCTTTTCATGGGTCTCGGCGTCCCACAGGCGGCAGGTGTCGGGGCTGATCTCGTCAGCCAGCACGATGGATCCGTCGGCCACCTTGCCGAATTCCAGCTTGAAGTCCACCAGCGTCACGCCGCACTCGGCCCAGAACGCCTTCAGCACCTCGTTGACAGCGAAGGCATAGTTCTTGATGGTCTCGATCTCCTCTGCCGTGGCCAATTTCAATGCCAGCGCGTGATAGGTGTTCAGCAGAGGATCGCCCAGCGCGTCATTCTTATAGGAAAACTCGATGGTGGGCTGATCGAACACGATGCCCTCCTCCACGCCGTAGCGCTTGGCAAAGGAACCGGCGGAGATATTGCGGACAATGACCTCCAGAGGGACGATGGCAACCCGCTTCACCAGCGTTTCCCGCTGGCTCAGCTCCTTGACAAAATGGGTGGGGATGCCGGCCTTTTCCATTTTGGCCATCAGGCGGTTGGTCATCTGGTTGTTGATGACGCCCTTTCCGAGGATGGTGCCTTTTTTCAGGCCGTTGAACGCGGTGGCATCATCCTTGTAATCCACGATGAGCAGCTCGGGATCATCGGTTTTGAATACTTTTTTTGCTTTGCCCTCGTAGATCTGTTCTAACTTCTGCATGTTCTGCTCCTCCTGCGCATCTGCGCATAAAAATGATCAAAAATGTCAATTGGCCGCGTACATCTGCCGGTACGGGTTTTTGCTGTCCGGCGTCACCACGGTGAAGGGCCCGTCCATCAATGCTTCCGCGTCGCCGCCGAACAGGGCGCACCAGCGCTCCACCAGCGGCCGCAGAAGGGCGGTCTCCTCCTCCGTGGGGGGATGGGGCGTCACCTGATCCGGGAAGCGGATGGCGGAAACATCGCCCCTGAAAATCACGCGCCCGCCGTGCTGTCCCGTGCAGGGGAAATAACCGGCGGCGGGCTTTCCGTCCGTATGCAGTCCCAGCACCAGGATCGTGCCGCCTGCCTGATATTCCCCCAGAAAGCTCCCCGCCCGGCCGCCAATGACGATCACCGGCTGCTGGTCCTGATATGCCTTCATGTGGATGCCTGCCCGATAGCCCGCGTTGCCTTGGACATAGATCTCGCCGCCCCGCATGGCGTAGCCCGCCGTGTCGCCCACGCTGCCGCGGACCACAATGGAGCCGCCGTTCATCGTATCGCCTACGGCGTCCTGCGCGTTGCCATTAACGGTAATGGAGCCGCCCCCCAGATACGCGCCCAGGGCGTTGCCGGGGATGCCGTCGATCTCCACCTGACGGCCGCGCATGCCCGCGCCGATGAACCGCTGCCCCAGGCAGCCGTTGATGCGGCAGGCAGGGCCCGCCGCCCGGATGGCTTCATTCAGGGCCCTGTAGTCCAGGCCCTTTGCTTCAACGTTCATGTTATATCACACCTCCCGGTGCTTTTACAATGTGTAAAACAGAAATTTTCCGCATTTTTCAACCCTCATTCTCCGGCATGGGCTACGCCCAGAATGGACAGTTCCTTTTCCGTCAGCCCCACGGCCCGCAGCATCAGCCGGTTGCCCCGCAAAGCCTCGATGGAATTGATCCCCATGCCGCCCATGATCTCCATGATCTCGTGCTTCCACGCCGTCATCAGATTGATGAGGCGTTCCGTGCCCTCGTCGGGGTCCAGCCGCTTGACCAGCTCCGGGCGCTGCGTGGCGATGCCCCAGGCGCACCTGCCGCTCTGGCAGGTACGGCACAGGTGGCAGCCCATGGCGATCAGCGCCGCCGTGCCGATATAGCAGGCGTCCGCCCCCAGAGCCACGGCCTTGACCACGTCGGCAGAGGAACGGATGCTGCCGCCTGCGATCAGGGACACCTGATTGCGGATGCCCTCCTCCCGCAGCCGCTGGTCCACGGCCGCCAGCGCCAGTTCAATGGGAATGCCCACATTGTCGCGAATTCGGGTGGGCGCGGCGCCGGTGCCGCCCCGGAAGCCGTCGATAGCAATGATGTCCGCGCCGCCCCGCGCAATGCCGCTGGCGATGGCCGCGATGTTGTGGACCGCGGCTACCTTGACGATCACCGGTTTCCGGTACTGTGTCGCTTCCTTTAAGGAGCAGATCAGCTGCCGGAGATCCTCGATGGAATAAATATCGTGGTGGGGTGCCGGGGAAATCGCGTCGGACCCCTCCGGAATCATGCGGGTGCGGGAAACGTCGCCTACGATCTTCGCCCCCGGCAGGTGTCCGCCGATGCCCGGCTTGGCCCCCTGGCCCATTTTGATCTCAATGGCCGCACCGGCCATCAGGTAGTCCTCGTGAACACCGAACCGCCCGGAGGCCACCTGGGTGATGGTGTTGCGCCCATAGCGGTAAAGGTCCTCGTGGAGGCCGCCCTCGCCGGTGTTATAGCAGATCCCCAGCGCCTCCGCCGCTCTGGCCAGACTTTCGTGGGCGTTGAAGCTGATGGCGCCGTAGCTCATGGCGGCGAACATCACCGGCATGGACAGCTCCAGCTGGGGCGGCAGATCCGTGATCAGGTTCCCCTGGGCGTCCCGCCGGACCCGCTCCGGCTTTTTGCCTAAGAATACCCGGGTCTCCATAGGCTCCCGCAGGGGGTCGATGGGCGGGTTGGTGACCTGGGAGGCGTTGACCAGCAGCCGATCCCAGTACACCGGCAATTCCTTGGGACTGCCCATGGAGGACAGCAGCACGCCGCCGGTGGCCGCCTGCTTCCAGATCTCCTGGATGGCGTCCTCGTGCCAGTTGGCGTTCTCCCGCAGGGCATTGCTGTTCTTTTCGATCTTCAATGCATGGGTGGGGCAGTAGGCCACGCACCGCTGGCAATCCACGCATTTGCTCTCGTCCGCCAGCATGACGCCGTGCTTTTCGTCCCAGCTGTGAACGCCGTTGGGGCACTGCTCCACGCAGATCTTGCAGTTGACGCAGCGGCGGGGATCCCGGAGGACCTCAAAGGCCGGAGGAATATAGAAATTTTTCATCAGTACGCGCCCTCCTTCACCCGGACAATCACTGGTTCGCCGCCCATAGGGGCCCAGACATTTTCCGCCTCCGGCTCCATGACCCGGATGGCGGCCTCCTCGCTGGAAATGAACACCTTGTCGTCCTTTTCCGCCACCACCATGCTCCGCAGCTTCAGCCGGTCATTGAGGGCCATCAGCCCGCCGGAAAAACCGAGAATGATGGAGAACGGCCCCGTCAGCAACAGGCTGGGAAACACCTTGCGGAGATACGTCAGCCGTTCCGCCTCCTGCGGCTCCATGCGCTCGATGGTGCTCCAGAAGGGAGCCGCCATCACGGAGGCTGTCTCCTCCAGCGTCAGTCCCTGCCGCCGCAGCAGGTAGTCCGCGATGTACGCCATGACCTCCGTATCCGTTTGCAGCGTACACTGATATCCGAACATCTCCACGCAGCGGCGGTTGGCGTCGTAGGAGGAGATCTCGCCGTTGTGCACCACCGACCATTCCAGCAAAGAGAACGGATGGGCGCCGCCCCACCAGCCGGGGGTGTTGGTGGGATAGCGGCCGTGGGCCGTCCAGCAGTACGCCTCGTACTCCTCAAGGCGATAGAACCGGCCCACGTCCTCCGGATAGCCAACCGCCTTGAAGGTCCCCATATTTTTGCCGCTGGAAAACACATAAGCACCCCGAAGCTCCGCGTTGATCTTCGTCACGATGCGCGCCACGTATTCCTCCGCGTCCAGCTGCAGCCGGTTCAGAACCGACTGCATAGGTGCCAGAAAATACCGCCAGATCAAGGGCACATCGGTGATCTCCGGGATCTGCCGGATGGGAATGTGCTCCGCCTTGACGATCTCAAAGCCTTCCTTCAGCAGCGCCTCGCAGGTCTTGCGGGTATCCCGGCTGTCAAAGAAGATGTGGAAGGCATAGTAGTCCCGGTATTCCGGATAAATGCCGTATGCGGCGAAGCCGCCGCCCAGACCGTTGGAGCGGTCGTGCATGGGGATCATGCTCTCCACGATTTTCTCTCCCGTCATCCGGCGTCCCTCCCGGGAGATCACAGCGGAGATCGCGCATCCGGACGGGATGCGGACCTGCCCTTCTCTTTTCATGATGTTCACCTTCCTCAAAACGGCGCTTTTCCCGTTACGAAAAAAGACGTTCATTTTTCAGCAGAGGGCTGTGCCTTTTGCTGAAAAATGAACGTCATTGCTCATCAAATATACAAATGATTTGTTATCATACTATAAGTGTTCTGTCTTGTCAATCCTTTTGAACTACCCACAACTGAAGTCGCAGACTTCCGGCAGCGGCAAAGCCGCCCGGTCATGGCGACAGTTGAGCAAGCACTTTCCCTGTGACAACGCGCATCCCCGGCTTTTATCACTATACATTCAAGTTCAGACGTGCTATCATGTGCAAAATGGGCGAATGTCGAAGTGAAAATGAAGCAGAAAATTTCAAGCAACTAATTTGAAGCGATTGAGGGACGCGTTATGAAAATCAGAAAGTACAGTGAAAATGATGTACCTGCCATGGTACATATTTGGAATGAAGTTGTCGAAGAGGGCGTTGCCTTTCCGCAGCTGGAGCTTCTCAACAAGGAAAGCGGCAGGGCATTCTTTGCCGCGCAGACGTACTGTGGTGTGGCAGATGACAACGGAACGGTTGTCGGGCTTTATATTCTCCACCCGAACAATGTCGGCCGGTGCGGGCACATTGCCAATGCAAGCTATGCGGTCGACTCCGCCTGCCGGGGAAAGCACATCGGAGAACAGCTGGTTTCCGATTGCCTTGTACAGGCCAGAAACAACGGCTTCAAGCTAATGCAGTTCAATGCCGTGGTTGAAAACAATACCCACGCCCGACACTTATATGAACGTCTTGGCTTTGTGCAGGTAGGAATGATCCCAAACGGATTTCTTATCACGCGTGGCGTAATACCCCTGCCTTTAGGCATGGGGATATAAGCCACACATTGTTCCCTCGTAACAAGACTT